>ENA-OWNT01000143-OWNT01000143.1-seawater-metagenome-genome-assembly--contig:-NODE-143-length-209775-cov-6.562456_pt1 | contig 209775 bp, 201 predicted proteins | sample MGYA00238136_ERZ651165 | MGnify/ENA primary metagenome ERZ651165 (study PRJEB26861, sample SAMN08777766) | seawater metagenome | isolation source: coastal seawater | place: USA: Florida | collected...
CTAAGATTGCAGCTTCATTCACCAGATTTTCAAGGTCAGCGCCACTGAATCCGGCGGTGATTTTAGCAATCGCTTTGATGTCAACATCGGGAGCAAGTGGTTTACCCCGTGCATGAACGAGCAGAATTTCTTCACGTCCGCCCACATCGGGATTATCCATTGTTACTTTACGGTCAAAACGTCCCGGACGCATCAGAGCAGGGTCAAGAATGTCAGGACGGTTGGTTGCTGCGATGATAATCACATTGGTATCATTCTCGAAACCATCCATCTCGACCAGAATCTGATTGAGTGTCTGTTCACGTTCATCATGACCACCACCGAGACCTGCACCACGTTGACGACCGACCGCGTCGATTTCATCAATGAAGATAATTGCGGGGGCTTCGGCTTTGGCACGTTCAAAGAGATCACGCACACGGCTTGCACCAACACCAACGAACATTTCTACGAATTCAGAACCACTGATGCTAAAGAAGGGTGCGCCAGCTTCACCTGCAACGGCACGCGCCATCAGGGTTTTACCTGTACCCGGAGGACCCACCATCAGCACGCCTTTTGGCACTCTCGCACCCAGGCGGATGAATTTTTCAGGCTCTTTGAGGAATTCGACCACTTCTTTGAGTTCCTCTTTCGCCTCCTCAGCACCGGCTACATCTTCAAATGTGACCTGCGGACGTTCCATATCACGGCTCACACGGGCGCGGCTACGACCAAAGTTCATCGCTTGATCCTGTCCGCTACGAACACTCCGCATCATACGCCATAAGAACCAGACAATGATTGCAATCGGGATAATCGCAATCGCAATTTGCATCAACCATGCAACCGTCTGATCGCCCCGGTCATAAGAAATATCAACCTGACGCAATGCCTGTGGCTGGACACCGATTTCTCTCAATGTGGTAACGAGGCTATCACTGATGTCGATGAAAGTCGTTTTTGTTGTCTCATCGGCATAAGTTAATTCGATTTCTTCGCCACCCCGGATTACGATAGCAGTGATTGCGACTGTATCCATGTATGGAGCGCAATCAAGCACATTGAACACAGTTCCGGTGGTCGATACATCTGGATTTGTACTGGCGGTATCCGTGTTCGCACTGCTACCACCGACTGTCTGACAGTAGCGTGCATTGATACCGTCCGCAATTTCTCCGATTGAAATATCGTCTCCACCACCTGTTTGACGGCTGGTGAATAGCAGAATCATGATGAAAATTGCTGCAACTGCAACAATCATCCAGATACGCTGCGGATTTGCTCCATTGAAAAAGTTATTTCCATTATTTTGATTATTAGGATCATTCGAGTTGTTATTACCCGGATCCCCTGTAGGATGATTACTCACGTTAATTTCTCCAACACACTTTTCTTTTTAGCAAACTATCACTCTTGCTTATTTTCAGAAATCTATAAGCCTGTCCTCTTGCCTTTGCAGTGATGAACTACGAGAGTAGCTTGATGTGCTTATTGACAAAATTGACTGTCATAATGATAGACCCATATGCTTTCAAAAAGGTGACAAATCCATTCAGATCAGGAAAATTGGCTCACTCATCCCCGTGTTCTAGCCAGAGTTCAATCGTCATGCCCATCGGGTCTTTGACCAGCATAAGCAGTTGTTCACGATCAATTTCGCCATCATAAATCGGGGCGTTGCTGGCTTTTAAGCGCTCAATGGTCGCTTTATAGTTGGAATCATTGAACGCCATCACCCAGGATTCAATTGTTTTTGTACCACCTGTATATGCAGGGGATTTTGCCCACTCCGTTTCAACAGGCAAGGAAGCATCTGCCCGTGTAAATACTAATAAAACATCATTTACCTGGTACGTAAGCCAGCCATGTTCGTCATCATTGCGATAAAAAGTTTCCTCTAACTGCAATAAATCGCTATAAAAACTCCGCATGGCATCTACATCGTTACACCAGCGAAAAATTGTGTTGATATACAAACCTGCTTTTGCCATTTTACACTCCTGTTAGAACTTATGGTCTAATTTTAGCATAATAAAATCCCTCTGCCAACAATATGCAATTATCGGGTTTTTTGAGAAAACTTTAGTGTGAGATTAAAATATGATATGGTTAGATAAAGTAGTGTTTTTTTTGGAGATTATGATGTCTGATAAGTATTATTTGCACGATTGCAATTCCTACACGCACTGTTGCCAGAACACCTATCGTATCGAACGGAAGGATATTTTTCAGAAGAGGGACATCGCTGAAAAAGAGGATAGCCCTGTACCGCAGACAATGTCCTGGTGGCAACGCTTATGGATGCGCGATACACAAACAGCAAAAGCCTGAAAATAAGTTCACTGAAAACTGATGAATCAAAAAACGACCATGCCGGGGAATAAGATTGTTGGCATGGTCGTTCATTCTACAGGTGATGCGGCGAAACCCTGCGGATAATTAGTTTGTGAGGCGGGTTTCTTTCTGATTCTTCTGAACATTCCCGGATTGGATGTACCCCATGACAATGCACATCACTGTAAATCCGAGCATTGCGCCACCTATAGTCGCAAAGCCATTCACAAGGTCGTAAATGGTAATGGCTACTGTAGCAATCGCCAGGGCATAAGCGCCCCATTTATCGCCGTGCTTCATTGCCGATACACTCAGGTAAGCAACCGCAAACCACAGCAGATATAACACAATACTTGTCTGATCAAAAACAAATGACCCGTGCAGGAGAACCATCAGGCAGTAGAGAAAGCCCAAAAGTGAAGCAATGCCTAGCATGTTGAGTATCGCAAGCAGATCAAGGTTATAACGCCTATTGTTGTTCTGCATGACAGTCCTCCTTAGCTACACGGACGAACACAATAATAAATCTAGTTACTCTTATCCTATGCTACTGTTGCTATTACCGTTAGTGCAGGATGTCACAGGTCAACCATGACATCTCCCGTATTTTGAGCGTCATGATTGATCTTAAGGTTTTATTCCCGGAATTCAGGCGTAGACTGTAATTATCTATAATGTTATACGGGATGAGATAATGACTCAAAATAGAAGAATCTATACCGCTGAAGAAAATATCGAAGTTGCCGGAACAACCACACTCTCATTTGTTGAAAATATCAGCAGCAGCATGATTGACGACCTGCGTAAGAAGCATGACCTGGTCGAAATTGATACTGAAAAATGGTATCCGTTACAAAGAGTCTTCGACCTCTTCAATGACATCTCGGAAGAGTACGGTACACAGCCATTCGTTGCAATGGGCATGAAAATCGCAGAACAGAGTGAATTCCCGCCGGAAATGCTCGGCAGTGAGATGTCGATGGTGCAAATTCTTGAAGGCTGGCAGGCACATTATGAAGCCAACCATCGCGGTGGAACATTGCCACCTGTCGTAACGAAGAAGGTTTCAGATAACCACTATCAACTGGTTTTGCCATCAAATCATCTTTATCCTTTTGATCTTGTCTACGGCATGGCTTATGGTTTCTGCAAATTGCTCCTTCCGAAAGGAACACAATTCACCATCCGGTATGATGATGAGAAAAACCCGCTGAGCAGCGATGATACAGAGGTCGTTGTTAATGTGCAATGGGATGGAAACGCATGATTGTGGCGCGGGTAATTATGTATTGACCCGGAGGCGTTTAAGCCAACACGGAGACATCTACAATCAACAGAAAAGACCATGCTGGCAGACTGGCATGGTCTTTTAATTCTTACACGAAGCCTTACAAATCCGCCCTTTATCGACTGTGTTTGCAAAAAACTGATAAACAAACGATAAAAAAAGAATTACAAAATCTAAATTTATTTAAGAAATTTACATTTGAAATTTGAAATGCGTATATAGTGTTTTTCAGTGCATCAATTATCAAAAGGCTGAAACAATGCTTCTCAAACACAAACGCACCATTATTGTTTCCATCATTCTGTCTATTGTATTATCAATGTCTGCCTTCGTTGTCCTTGCGGGGCAACTTGTCATCTCCGGTGAATTAACACAGGATAGCCCTGCCTGGTCACGCCCTCTTGCACCCGGTGATGCAGGCGGCAGCTACAATACAGTGGACAATTGTAGTTTCAGACAAATGTATACCGATGTATCTGTTCCATATGAAACACATGCTTTCCGTGTAACTCAGGGCGGGTACTATGATTTCAATTTACAGGCTGGATCTTCCGGTACAGATTTCCACCTTGTCCTTTATAATTCGACGTACCCGTTTACAGGAAATGGTCTGGGTCCCTGTGTCGCTAATGTTGATGACTCTAACCTGGGTTCATGCTGTCCTCAAATGAGGGTTTATCTCGAAACCGATACGACTTACACAATCGTCGTGACAACCTATGATAATTTTGAATATGGACCCTATGATCTGGTCATTTCAGGTCCTGGTGATGTTGTGCAATCCACTTACTTTGCGGATGGACGTATCAACTTCTTAGATGCTGCAACGCCGATTGTGGTCTACCCCGATGATGATGGTGGTATAGACGTGTATTCCGATGAAGGAGTCCGGTTATTCTATGTGAGCAGTGATGTTCTCAATCTTGGCGGTACATGCCCGGCTGAAAATACGGTTCTCTACACACATGATAGTCCCTATGTGATTGTCTCGCAGTTACCGGACTGTAGCATTCAAATCAATGCAGCGATGTATAACGGCAAAACCTATGTACTCGCCTTCACTGATTTTGGTAGTTACCAATCATGGGAAATTGAATAGCAACATTAAAGGGGAGAAGCAATGGGCTTCTCCTTTTTTATTGGTCAATAGAAAAAAACGATATAGAATTACGTAGTATTTATAGATTTTTTTGAGAAATTTCAGGTATAATTTAAAAGAATATTTTTTTCAGAGCATAATATCAGAAGGGTTGAACAATGCTTCTCAAACATAAACGCACTATGATCCTCTTCATTATGTCGTCCATTCTATTATCAATGTCTGCCTTTGTTGTCTTTGCAGGAGAACTGGTTCTAACAGGTGAAATAACACCTGACACATCTGCTGGCTGGACGCGCCCGCTCTCATATGGGGATGCATTCGGTTATTATGACGGGCAGGGCAATTGTACGTATGGCACACTTGATCAGCATCTCCCGTATACGACCCATACCATACAGGTAACAGAGCCAGGCAACTATTTTTTTGATCTACAAACAGCAAGTGTTGCCACAGATTTTCAGATTTTGTTGTATGGTCCCGATCACCCATTTGAAGCGAATGGTGCAAGACCCTGCATTGCACATGTCGATGATGCGCCAAGCGGGGCATCGTGTTGTCCGCAGATGACTGTTAATCTTGAACCCGGTATCGCTTATACGATTGTTGTTACCACCTATGTCAGGCGCGAATACGGACCCTATAGCATATTCATTTCAGGACCCGGTGAGATTATCCAGTCTACTAATTTCCTTGATGGGCGGGTCAACTACCGTGATGGGGCAACGCCAATTGTGGTCTTTCCGGACGATAATAACGGGATAATCGTTTACTCTGATGCCGGGGATTGGCTATTCAATCTTGCAGATATTCTGAATTCCGGCGGCGAGTGTGCGGCAGAAACCACAGTACTCTACACGCATGAGAGCCCTTATATCATCGTGTCACAGTTACCGGATTGTCGTATTCAGATTAATGCCACGATGTATAACGGCAAGACTTACATACTCATATTCCTCGATTTTGCAGGCTATTATGAATCCTACGAAATTGAATAACACAATTCAATAGCAACGATAAGGGGAGAAGCGCACTGCTTCTCCTTTTTTTATGCCTCAGCAAAACGATTCAAAATATAGGCATTATGCTTGCAACCCATCGCAAAAATATCAATCACGACATTTTCATCCGGCGCATGGAATTTACCATCGGGATAATTGACTCCCGCAAAACCGATTGGAATATCCAGCGTTTCCCCGAATAGAGCAATCGGACCACTACCACCGATAAGCGGGTCAATCATCATTTCTTTCCCGAAGGCTTCTTCTGCTGTATCAATGACCAGTTGAATGAAGGGATTATCTGCATCTTGCTTGAACGGTGCAATCCCGCCATGCCGCACAACTTCGACATCTCCAAAACCGTGTTTTTCCAGATGAGCGCGTAATTTCTGCTCAATATCATCGACAGACTGACCCGGAACAAGACGAAAGTCAATTTTCACACTGGCATCTGCCGGAATCACAGTTTTACCCCCGGGTGCTTGATAGCCTGTTGTAATCCCCTGAATATTGCATGTCGGATTAAAAACAGCTTCCTTAAGCCCTTCACCGGATAGATTATTCAGGAAATGTTTGAGGTCGTAGCGTTCTTTAACCACTGATTCGGTATCGGGTAACTTTTCGAATAATTCTTTGTCCAATTCAGAGGGAGTCATGATGCCATCGTAGAAGCCCTCTATCAGAATGTGTTCTTCTTCATCTTTGAGCGAACTCAACACGCGCACCAATCGCCAGGCAGCATTCGGCAGGGCATGTGCATTACCGGAATGTGCATCCTGTGACATCGTTTTTACGAAGAGTTCGACCATCAACGCCCCGCGCAGACCGAGATACCCGGTCGGATGTCCTTTATCATCGACACCACCGAATTCCCAGATACAGGCATCACAGGCAAGCTCATCTGCATTGTCGATGACAAAGGGCGCAAGATTCGGACTGCCGATTTCTTCTTCACCTTCCACTACAAAAATCACATTGCAGGGGAGTTCACCATCATTTGCTGCGAGAACAGCATCCAGCGCCGCCAGACGCGAGACAAATTCCCCTTTATCATCACCTGCACCCCGTGCATACAGTTTGCCATCCCGAATTGTTGGCTCAAATGGTGGGCTTGTCCATAGCTCAAGCGGTTCAGCAGGTTGCACATCATAGTGATTGTAGTACATCAGTGTTTTATCGGATTTGCCACTACCACGCCCGACGACGACAGGATTTCCGGCTGTTTCATAAATTTGCACAGTCAATCCACGTTTTTCGAGCATCGCTTTGACCATCTCAACCGTTTCAGGGATGCCCCGTTTCTGTGCTGATACGGTCGGAATCTTGAGCAGTTCTGATAATTCGTCAATGTAATCATCTAAATGCTCATCAATATAGCCGTTAATTGCATCACGCATAAAAATCTCCATTCAAAAAAGTTTCAATGGACTGATTTATACAAAGTATACGGGGGATTTGCAACAAAAATGGACTTATGAGTCGCCCGGATTCATCTGCTCTAACATCATCTTCATCATTTCATGCAATTTCTGAACAGCTTTCAGAGGTCGCACCATCACCTTAAATGACACAATCTGATTGTCATCATTCCAGGCAATAATATCGACCCCGTTGATTGTAATGCCGTCTACTTCTGTTTCAAACTCCAGAATGGCATCCTGTTCACCATAGACCTCACGCACATAATGGAATTTATCTCCGGCAAGTACATGAAAAGCCGCCGTCAGATAGAGTGTCGTGATGGCTTTGCCTTCCTGTGGCGTAAAAACCACCGGCGAATAAAACACCACATCATCTGCTAACAGCGTATCCAGCATACCCGTGTCTTTTTTGCTTAGTCCCTCGTGCCATGTTTGAATTACTTCTGGAATTGCTTTGCTCATGTTGATCTCCTTTTATCAAAAATTGTATTCACTATACAAAATTATTCACCACGTTTTGGTTTTTGCTTTCGTGGATCGGTTTTCTGATATTTCTCTATTGCTGCCAGATAATCATCTCCTGAATTGCGTGTTGTTACATACAGAATATATCCGCCGATGATACTCGCAATCATTGAAAACCACATCGCAGGATTGTCCCATTCAATTACCATGAAAAACCCTGTGATATAAACGACAAAGAAGCAATACGGGGCTATTCCTATCAACGGGATGATAATTGTTGCCCGTTTAATAAGATTCTCGCTTGTATAATCTCGCTGTAGAAGCCAACTGTAGACTTTGCTGATGAGGACACCTGCACCTATCCAGATGCTCAGGGTCAACAAAATAATGGGCATTACGGGCATCATACCTTCCAACAAAGTACAACTTCTGCCGCTTAATGCACATGGAAGTGCAGCAAATATCCACATAATTAAGATCGCAATCGGTGCATAAACCGCAATAATCGCACATCCAACTCCTGTGGTTTTTGCTACGGGTTCAGGTGGCTGATGACTTTTTTCTTCAGGTTCGGTGTTGAATTCTGTCATGAAGTCCAGGTTATTGTCCGGCATCCTGTTTTCCTTACTACTCCCAAAAATTGAACTACTGATTCGCTGACTTGCTGAAATGCTCTAAAACCCCCTAGCCCAATTCGCCAGTTTACGTTCACTGCGTCCATGCTGACCATCATCCCCGATGGCTCTATGGAGTGCTTTAATCAACTCTTTGCGGCTATCATCCGGTGCAATCACCTTATCGACGTAATTCATACCCGCCGCGTCCCATATCGCATTGCCCTGTCGCATCTGCTGAATATACTGTTCGCGGGCTGTTTCGGGGTCATCCATCTCCTGAATTTTACGCCCGTACATCACATTGACCGCCACACGCGGATCCATAAAACTTACCTCGGCATTCGACCAAGCCAGCAAGCTATCCGCGCCCATATTGCCGCCCATCATATTGCAATGCGCCATGCCGTAACTTTTCCGCACAATCAATGAGAGCTTCGGCACAGTGCTGTATTGCAATGCCTGAATATAGTTCATAATTTTGAGAGGCATCTTATTTTCTTCGGCAAATTTCCCGACAAAAAATCCAGGCGTATCATGCAGGAAAATCAGAGGAATATGGAAGCTATCACACAGTGTAATAAACGACGACGCTTTCTCACATGCGCCGGGTCCCATTGCACCGACATTGACCATCGGATTATTCGCCAGCACACCGACAACATGACCGTCTAAACGCGCAAATGCTGTTATCAGACTGCCATCATAGTAAGGCTTGAGTTCCAGCAGACTGTTATGGTCAAAAATCGCTTCTAACAGATGGTGCATATCATACGCCGCTTTCGAGTCTTCCGGCACAATTCGCATCGCCGGAATTGACTTTGTGGGACTGTCAGTTGCTTCTATTTTTGGCGGGAATTGATTGGCATTCGAGGGCAAATAACTCAAGACATCGCGCACCAGCCGCAGACAATCGTCATCATCTTCTGCGAATAAATCAACCTGTCCGGTGACTTCTGCGTGCAATTGCCATCCCCCGAGTTCTTCCGGTGTGGCATTTTCTCCGGTAGCAACTTCCAGAATCGAAGGACCCGCGACCGCCATAATACTGCCTTTGACCTGAATCACAATATCACTAACGGCTGCTGTCCACGAAGGACCCCCGTAGCACACGCCCATGATCGTGGTTATCTGCGGAACATAGCGACTGCGTGCCTGTCCCTGTATCGGATAGACCATGCTCATCATGCCAACCGATCCCATAATATCCGGGATACGTGCGCCACCACCATCACCTAAATGAATAATCGGATAACCTTTTTTGATGGCATATTGTGCGCCGTCGAATTGCTTCCCGACACCGATTCGACCTCCCGCGCCAGCGAACACCGTCGCATCATCAGCCGAAACATAGACTGTCCTTGAGTCGATTTTTCCGTAGCCGCAAATTTTACCATCAGCAGGGGTTCTATCGGCAACATCGGGTAAATCACTGTGTGCCAGTTGCCCGATTTCGTCAAAACTATCGTTGTCTAAAAGGAAATTGATACGTTCGCGTGCGGTCAATAAACCTTTTTCATGTTGACGGGCGACTCGCTTTTCGCCACCCATCTCTTTAGCTTCATCAAGGCGTTGCTGTAACGCTTTTAAATTATAGGCATCGTAGTCTGGCATGGATGAATATCCTTCTTGTAAGAAAATTATCCACCCATTGTAACGGGATGATAGGGGATTGCGCTAATATTAATTAAATTTAGATTTGATTTTTAACGAAACCCCTCCACACAGAGGGGCATTCAAGCAATTTTTAGCCTAATACACGATAGGCAAAGCGCATTTTCAGTTCCTGATGTTCAATCGATTGTTCCATCGCACGCGACCCGTGTCCGGCATTGAACCAGATCATTTCGACGTGCTTGCCTTGCTGTTTCATCTTCTCTTCGTAGACTTTCATCTGACGCGAAGGACAACGGGTATCATTTTCACCCTGAATAATTTGCACAGGTGCTTTGATATTTTCGACATAGCTAATCGGCGATGATTTTGCCATCTGTTCCGGCATTTCCTCCGGTGTCCCGCCAAATAGCGCTCTTTGATATGACCGCAGGGTTTCTGCCTGGTCTTCATACATCAAATTCCAGTCCGCGATGGCAACAACTGCCATCCCTCCTGCCCACAAATCAGGACGCGCCCCGATAGACATCAGCGTGAGATAGCCCCCGTATGACCCGCCTGTTTTTAGGATCATATCCGGCTGTGCAATCTTATTGTCGAGCAACCACTGAACACCCGCTTCAATATCCTGCACTTCATATTCACCTAAATGCCCGTAAATTGAGCGTTCAAATTCTTTGCCAAAGGTTGTACTGCCCCGATAATTGATGCTAAATACAGCAAACCCATGATCGACCCATGCCATAAATGCTGGACTATAGGTTTGAGTCAATACGGCTGTGGGTCCCCCGTGTGTATGAACAATTGTCGGGAAAGGACCTTCGCCTTCCGGTGTGACCAGCCATGCTTGAATCGGCGTCCCATCACCGGATTTATACTTCACGGATTGCCATTGTTGCCCGCCCGGAGCATCCCCTGATTTGAGAACTGTCTCCAGTACATTACCCTGCATATCGAGCGCAATCATATGAGCGGGATGTTGTGCATCCTGCATATTGACGAAAATTCGCTCATCCGTAGTGAAATATCCACCGGAGAATGTGCCTTCCGGGTGATTCAATTTAATGAGTGCTTCGTTTTCTAAGTCATATAAATGCAGTTGATATTGTGCCTGATTTAACTGGCAGAGCAGTAAATAGCGCCCATCCTCTGTCCAATCCCAGGGGCTAATTTCGCCATCCAGTTCAGTCAATTCAATATCCAGACGGTCGCCTGTGCGCGGATTCCAGATAACAGGGCGTCCGAACCCGCTCTTAAATGTTTTTGCCAGATAACGCTCATCACCCGCTTTCGGCACAAAACCGATAGGTGATACACTGACATCTTTGCCATCAAAGAGTTCGCCTAATTTCTTGCCTGTTTCGATGTCATAGGCTTCGAGTGCCATATCCATCGTGCCGGATTTTTCATTGTTGGCAATCACGGCAATAGTGCCATCATGTGAGAGATTGGGACCCTGAGATAATGTCGAATTTTCATAAGTGAAGAGGATTTCTCGCTGCTGATTCATCACGTAAATGCGGAAGCCCCATTCACGCGCCGCCGCCGTGAAACCAATGACATTGCCGCTATGAGATTCAGTGACGTAAAAAGAGGCATAGTCCGGCATATCAGGGGTTAAATCTTTTGTCGATGTGCCGCCTTCAAATGGCACAGCAACATAATGCCCGATTTCGTTTCCATCTTTATCATCCAGATAATAAACTGTATTGCCATCTGCTGAAATTGAGCCACCCACGACCCCCGCAGCATGATGTGTTAGTTGTTTGAGGTCGCCTGTTTGTACATCCCAGGCATACAATTGATAGACCCCATCGCGATTTGTGCAAACCAATCCTCTGTCAGGATTCTGTGTCGCAATCGCTGACCAGCCAATTGCAGGCGCACGAAAGCGTTTTTTCCAGCTTGCATCCTGACTAACATCGAGTTCTTTGAGCATAATTTGTCTCCGTTTAAAATAATTTAAAAAGGGATTTTATACATTATAGCCTGTATTGTCAGAATTGAGATAAAATTGGTATGAGGGTTATCTTTTGGGAGAGTGATGAAGTGCAATACAAAACTCATATTCAGATAAATGACGGCGAGAATCCGTTGGAGATTCGATTAACTGAGCGTCCATTCAAAGCCTATATGGTGGCGAACCTTGCTTTCATTGATGGAGTAGAAGCCTCTGCCGAACATTACGAACTCAGCCCCGGTGCGGCGTACGCAGCCATGTCATTCTATGAAGATAATCGTGATGCCATTGAGCAAGCCCTGGAAGAAGTTCGCGCAATTGATTCAGGGGATATGGAAGTCGATGCCCGGGAAGCGATTGCAAAATTCAAAAAACGAATGAATGAGATGAATAAAGAGTAGTGCCTCAAAATCGTTTCTGGATAAAATAGCTTTCATGCCCCGGTGGACGGTTTTTCAGTGTGCCGATAATCTCAAATCCCTGTGATTGATAGAAGGGCAGCGCTTGAAAACTCGCTGTATCACAGACCATCCCGACACAATCACGTTCTTTTGCGATTTCTTCTGCGGTGGTCAGGATTTTTTTGCCCCAACCCTGACCTTTGACTGCATCATCCACCCACAGAAAACGAATGTCCATCCAATTCCAGAACACACCCGCGACCAATCCGCCGTGAATCACATCATAATTATCACGGAGCAAAATTGCCGTTGGATGATTACTGAGTGGAGCAGTTTTTGCGATGTCATTCAAGAGACCGTTGTCGATTATTTTGAGATGCTCTTTTTTCGGTGGATTCTCAATCACGATGTGCGGGTCAACGACCTGTTCGCTCAATTGTGATTTGACCATGTAGTGGAAAACATACCCCGGCGGACGATCTTCCTGAAAACCAAAACGCTCATAGCCTAATTTTTCGTAAAATGGACGCGCTTGAAAGCTGGTGGTCATCAGATAGGCTTGATGAATGCCCTGTTGAAGTGCGTAATTTTCGGCAGCATTCATCACCAGCGTGCCATAACCTTTGCCCCGCACAGATTCATCTGTCCAGACAGCATCAAAATAGAGATAGCCCCAGTCAAATTCGCAGACCACACCCGCGACAATATCATCATGTTCACGCAGATAGACGATAAAATTACCACGCGGCAAATCGACCAGTTCAGGCACTTTTTCGACATTGTAAGCGCTCAATCCCGCCCGGATAGTCGCAATATCTGCTCCAGACGGTGCATCATTGATTTCAAGTTTTAGCATTATGCCTTGAAGTCTTTCATTTCATGCAACACATGGCGCAATAGATAACTCAACATACCGCTCAATTCCCAGCGTGCTGCCGATTCAACTTTTGGCAAAATATGCACATGATAGAACAGTGCCTGATGCAGATACCCGAGTACCATCGCCAGGGCAAAAGCATGTTTCAGATTCGGCATCGGTTCATAACGAGTCCATTCATTGAGATAAGTCATTAGTAGATGATTTCTTGCCCCTTCAACATGAGGTAATTCTGAATCAACCTCTGCTAAGAAGGTACACATATCGAAGAAAGGATGTGAGATCGAAGCATCTGACCAATCGAAAAACAGACATTTCCCATCATCTTTGAAAATTACCTGTCCCGACCAGAAATCGCCATGTGTCAGGGTTAAAGGCAGATTGAATTCAGCTAATTCAGAGCACATACTGCGTAAAGTCGAGGACATGCGATGTAAATTGAGTTTTTCTTCATCACTGAGATTATCGGGTAGATTTTGCATCAAACGCGGCACCTGCGATGCCAGATAATCCACATTTCTATCCGGTACACCGAGTGCAATGAGTGATTGTGTATTGCTAATCAGGTCAATTTGTAGCCGGGCAAACTCCTTGACTGCCCGTTCCCACATCTTAATATCCTCAAAGTGTGTGAGCGTTTTACCCTGAAATTCACGCATCAACATCCAACCATTTTCGACATGCACGGCTCTCACATCCGGCGCACGGTCAGGATAGCGAATCGCGAGTACCCGTGTAATCACAGGCTCATAATTGAAAAATTCAGGCACTGCCTTGAAAAATAATTTACCTTCATCTGTTATCAGACTCATTGTTGCTGACCGTGCCCAGATACGGGCTTGAATTGGCTTTTTGATGCCTGTCATCGACATACGGTCAGCCAAGTCAACCATCCAGTTCGAAACTTTTGTATACCAGCCCGGACGCATCCATGCCGACCTTAGCGAATCGTCACTATGCCGCCACTGAAACCAGTCATTTACAATATGGCGTTGTAACCGGCTGGCAAGTGTCATGTCCGCGATTTCTTCTTCGGTAAACCATTTCATCCCTTCCGGCGGATATGGTTCTTTCGAAAGATTGTCCAGCGCGTAAAAACGTACTTCACCGGATTCGTCATCGGAATGAGTTGCAAAGCACCGTAAAGTCGCTATATCAATGTTGAAGCGTTCTTTACAGACATCGTTAATATGTTGAACAACGGCATAATGATGTTCTTCCGGCTCATATGAAGGCAATGTCCAGATGTCTGTGCCGGATTGTTTTTTCAACAGCACTTTGAATTCTGACTCATCTATATGAGGTATGAGTAAATAATACAGATGCTTGACATCCGGGTTATGATAGACCACAGATGTTGATAGTTGCTTTTCTTTTTCGTGAAGGGATTCGCTCATCAATCAACACGCTCAACTTTATAATCAATTTGATATTCAACCATATCACATACGCGATTTTTTGCTCGAACTGGCACATGCTCATGCGCTGCCAGAGAATCTACACTTTCTGGATGTCGGCTGTGGACCCGGTCGCTTGCTTTTGCCGATGGCACATGCTGGCTGGCAGGTGAAAGGCTTAGAACCCGATACGGATTATGTTGCGGCTGCATCTCAATTACAGTCCCGATCCCCGCAGATAGTTGCTGTCCATCAGGGCGGATTCGATGCCATTCACGAACACAATCACTATCATCTGATCGCTGCCGTGAATAACCCCTTTGCTTACCTGCTGGATAATGAGTCCCGTCTGGATGCACTCCGGCGAATGTTCTTAGCATTACAACCCGGCGGTGTGATATTTCTCGACTTTTTCAACTTCCTCTGGATATTACGCTACTATCGTGAACCGGAGGAAGGGCGTATCACACTCCCCGATGGCAATACCCTGCGGCGCATCATCAGCTACAAAATCGACTGGCATGACAGCACCGTAACCCACACTGACATATTTTACCGCAACGATACCTATCTATCGACACAAACTCATAAACTGGCAATTGTTGCCCCGCGTACTATCTTTAGCTTGATAGAAGAAAGCGGCTTCGTCAATATCCGCACCTATAACTCTTATGCACGCGCAAAACCGGAACGGATTAACGGCGGACGGATTATGATTAGCGCCCGAAAACCCGAAAAATAGAAATTCTATGTAGGGACTGAGCCTGCTCTGTCCGAAAATCTTTTTTCTGATCTGAGACTAAAATCGCCATCTACATACATTAAGTATAAAGCCGGACTCTATCTATAACCGTATAGATTGCATTTTTGCGGCGTTTAAAATCAATTTGTCAATAAACCCTATAGATTTACATCTGTGACAAATTTGTATGTACTTTTTTGATACAAAGTCGTGTTTAATAGAAATTGAAATAGTCAAATATCACGGGTTCACACACATGAAATACGATGTTCTGCTCACCGATACAGGGTCGGATGAAATTTCTGTAGCACTCGCTGTTATGAATACGATTCAGCAGTTACTCCCCCTCGCTGTGGTGGATGTCAATAAAGCACGGGAATGGCTATCCCATTTGCCTGTCCTGCTACGACGTGGCATTCCCGGTGATGAAGCCCGTGAACTCCAGCAACGTTATGAACAACTCGGCGGGGCAGTCGCCCTTATCCCGACAAAACTCTTTTTCCCGAAAAAGACAAAAGGCATCACACGCTGGCGCAATGAATTATTCAGCGAACATTTACTGGCGATGCACGAACATGTCTTATCCGATTGGGCGAAAGATAGCAATGTTGAGGAAGCCTACCGTTTTAGCTTCATTCCAACTTACGGCACAGATGTGACTCTGCGTCTCTGGGCAGATGATGAATCCGTTCATGCGATAGCCCGTCGCAGCATCGGACACATCGGACCCTTACCCGGTCCACCTGCTTACGAAGCCGGTTGGCAACCCTCTCAGGAAGAGTGGGAAGAAGTCCGCGACGCTATGAAATCGCATAATTTTTGGGAAGCTGATTCCTGGGATACTGTCCCCGAAGGTTATACCATCGTCGGAACAAATCACTGGGTGATGGAAGGCGTTCGCGGCAATCGTTACAAAGTCCTCGTAGACCAGACACCCAACGAAGGCTCTGCGCGTGAAGTCGGTTTACTGCTGCTCAATCTTCTGCCAGATGAATTCCTCAAACCCCCTGTAGAATGATTTCGCTAAGATCATCTGTAGGGAGGCATCAGCGTATGCCTCCGATACCGGGAATATATGATGTCAGAAAAACAGAAAACCATGCAACAACCTTCGCGGCAAATAAGCAATGTCAAAATGATTTTGCTGTTCGTCTTTGCAACAATTGGTGCAGTGATCGTTTTAATATTGATTCCAATCATCAGCTTAGGAGATGGCGTAATTCAGCAAACATCACTTCCTGATGAACTTCTCCCGACTGCTGAATATATATACAGTACAGTGCCTCTTGATGAATCTGTATCTCTGACAAATTATGTCTCAATCAAAATCGACACTGCCGGATTCGGCACGGGCGTAATTTGCTTCGATGCCGGATTTGTTCCAGTTGGATTTAACTATCCAGGGCATTCACAGATTTTTGTCAATGGTGTTAGAGTTCGTGGTGCAAGTAATCGGATATTGTTAGATGGTTTTTCCGGGGCAGAAAGGATGAATCTCTGTATTGAAGGCGACCTCGAACCCGGCTTGCATCTACTAGAATTTCACCTCCGTGAATCTGATTTTGGAGAGCCAATCGCCACACAACAATGGGCAATCGAAATCGAGTAAACGCCTATGAAAATCCTAAAAATATTGGTCGCTCTAGTGCTATTTTGTATCCTGACAGTGATAATTCTCATCATTATTGGTCCGATTCGTGGAGATGGAACAATACACCAAACATCTCTTCCCGATGAACTCCGACCGACTGCCGAAGCTGTGTTAGCGACTGTGCCTCTGGATAGACCTGTTCAACTGATTGATGGTGTTTCTATTCGGATTGATATAGGTGCCATTGGTGAAAATTCTATTTGTTTTAATGCAGGTCTTGTACCTGAAGGACATAATTATCCTCAGCATTCACGGATTGTTGTGAATGGGATTACTGTTCATGGGGCGATGAATTATACACCTATGGACTACTATTATTTTGATTTAACTAACGTCTTGTATAAATGCGTTCATGGCGACCTCGAATTCGGCTTGCACCTGCTAGAATTTCACCTCCGTGATTCTTATTTAGGAGAGCCAATCGCCACGCAACAATGGGCAATCGAAGTAGAGTGATCTCCCATGGAAAAACCAAAAAATAAGTCAAAACGTAAAAAGCCGTCGTTGAAAATGGGATTTGTCATCGCTTTTGCATGGGTTCCGATTTTCTTTGGAATTATTGTCGTAATGGAATTTGCTTCCTAGTTTACAAAACCTGTAATGAGTTATTCCCCTGTTGCATTTGAGGCATCTTCTTTATCTGTCACATTACGCCCGACTGCGGAAAGTCCGTTGGATAGCGAACCATTTAGTGAATACATCCCCATGACAGATAATTTTGCAATTCGTCTGGAGTACTTCCCGGATTATAAAAATTATGTCCTGTGCTTTGATGGGCAGGGTATATCAGAGGATATGGCGTATCAAAATAATTCTCGTATAGTGATTAATGGAGAACACGTTCCGCGACGCAACAACACACCTGATGGTGCGGAACTTTTTTCGATCAGACCTTATAATCGCTGTATACTGGTTGATTTTGATCCGGGCTTACACCTTGTCGAATTTCACCTCCGTGATTCCTATTTTGGAGAGCCAATCGCCACACAACAATGGGCAATCGAAATCGAGTAAATGTTAGTGGAAAAACAAAAAATAAGCCAAAACGCTCACCCTTTAAAAATACACTTCAAATTGCATTGCGATGGATACTCATCTATATGATATTTATCGCTTGCCTCAGTATCGCTATCTGGATAATCATGCTAACACAGTAAATCCCCGTTACCTGTTACTATCTTGACCCATGACCTTAGTCCTATCTTTTTAGCAAGTTTTTTATGCCAATCGACTCTCCAAAATAGCATGTGTCACCATAATGACTGATGGACAAATATTACACAAAGGAAAAACTCATGCGTAAACTTTTTATACTGGCACTACTCGTTTTTTGCCTTGCCCCGACCTTAGCACAGGACGAGGTCATGACCTTTGAACCATCCGAAAATCAAGTACTCGACCTGGCACTTTCTCCACTGGAAGACCAATTCGCTACGATCAGTCGCTCTCAAACAGGACAGGAACAATATAGTGATCCGGTACTCGAAATTTTTTCGATTGAAACAGGTGAAATTCTTACAACTCTTGAAGAAATGCCTGTGCGGGCACTGTATAACCCTGATGGCACACAGTTCTTCGTGACATTGCAATCCGGTGAAGCGATTTTGCTCGATACAGAAACCCTGGAAGAAGTTGTCCGCGTAGAGTCGCTAACTGCCTATCTTGAAAGCGGTATCCAATTTAGTGCTGATGGCTCACAACTCATGGTTCAGGGTACGTCCTTGAGCGTCTACAATGCAGAGAATTTAACCCTGCTTTATGAGGTGGATTCTCCGTCTGGTGAATTTATCGGGCATTCCTCATATAGTCCCGATGGTTCACAGATCGCCTTGACCGATTGGGCGAGCATGACTTATATTCTTGATGCAGAGACAGGTGAAGTCGTGACATCATTTGATTCAGCGATTGAGTTTGTCAATTATTTTGCATGGCTTTCCGATAACACGATGGTTCAGGGTGATATGGGCAGAGGCATTGCTGTTCTCGATGCGGAAACAGGCGAGGTTCTAGCCTCCTATGAACTGGAATTTTTTGTACGTGCTGTAGTAGCCCGTGATGAGTATCTACTGATTGCAACAGGCGACAATGAAGTCATCCTCTGGCAACCCGCCAGCGATGAAATTGTCGAAACATTTGCCTTCGATACGTACCGTTGGGCACGGCAACTTGCTATCGGAGAAACACTTATTTTTGCGAATGAAGATCAGCTTGTCTTCGCGACAGAATATGCCTTACCGGAAGAAGAATAACTAATCCCATAGAGAGGGCAGATGCTCAATCTGCTCCCAACCTTCGCCCTGTTTGAGCTTATCTGTGGATAGTCTTTCAAAAAATTGATCCAGTACCTCGCGTTCTTGCTTGAGAGGCGGGGTACAGAAACATTGTTCTTCCCATGTGGCATAACCGTCTTCATCAATCCGTGCATTGGATAGACACTGCTGCATCTCCAATCCGAAGGGACGATATTCCGCAATCTTTTCCTCATCCAATTGTCTGCGTAAGTCGCTTAAATTATTTTTGGGTTTCGCCCGTACTAAATAATGTGCCATCAACAAGTCCTCAGTTTTCAGTTAATAGTTTTCTCTATAATATCATTATTGCACAGTTTTCCTGTTTTTATCCCCGGCACTTTTTTGGCAACCATCTATAACCAAATCTTCATAATGCCGCGTTACACTATGCCTCATTGAAAAATTTTTAAAAGGAGCAATGACATGCAAATTGGTCTCATGTTTGAAGGGCAAAACGGGCTTAACTGGGATAATTGGAAACAAATTTTAGAGATTGCCGACAACGCAGGGTATCAGTGCGTCTTTCGTAGTGACCACTTCACCAACACACAGGGCGAGATCAAAGATGCCCTTGAACTCTGGACGAGTCTGACCTACGCCGCAGCCATGACCAAAAATATCGAATTTGGTCCGATGGTGACACCGATTACCTTCCGTCATCCGGCATTTATCGCGCAATATGCCGCCAGTGTCGATGTTCTCAGTGAAGGTCGTCTGATTCTCGGGATGGGTACAGGCTGGCAGGATCGTGAACATGAAGCCTTCGATATTTACTTCCCGCCGCTCGGTGAACGCTATGAACGTTTGCAGGATGGTCTGGAAATTGTCTCGCGCCTGTTTGCCGCAGAAGAACCTATCAATTATGAGGGCAAACACTTTTCGCTGAAAGATGCCAACATCACCATGAAACGCAAAGACACGAAAATCCTCATCGGTGGTAATGGACCCAAAAAGACGCTACCACTCGCGGCAAAATATGCTGTTGAATGGAATGGTGTATTCCTCGATTATGATGGCTTCAAAGAACGTTGCGACCTCTTAGACGGGTATCTTGAAGAAGAAGGACGCAAACCGGAAGATGTCAAACGCTCATTGATGATTCGTTGTATCTACGGCAAAGATGATGCCGCAGTTGCTAAAAAGCTCGAAGGGGCAAGCCGCACGAAAGAAGAATTACAGGAAGCTGGTTTCGTTGTCGGTACAGGCTCAGAAATTGTCGATATTCTTGGCAAATGGCAGGAAATCGGCTTAGATCGAATCATGCTACAATGGATTGAACTGGATGATCTCAATAGCTTGAATGACATGGCAAACGACATCCTACCGCATTTCCATAATTAGATGCTGTAAAATGGGGCGGGATTTGTCCCGCCCGTTGCGTTCAAGGGAAAATAGAAGTCATGTCCGAAAAACAGAAACGCAAATCAAAGGAACAACCCCGCAATCGTTTTGTAATTGTCTTCGGGATTGTTTTGCTATTGCTCCTGGCAGTTGCGGGATTGAGCATAAACTTGTTCGTGCAGCGAAATAACCTCATAGCAATCGAAGCACAACTCATCCAATACGAAATGACCATGACCTATCAGCGTGAGCGGGAAGTCGATATCCTGGAGACCGCAAGCGAAGTTTATCTCACAATGCGGGCATATGGATCAACTGCTACACAGCGTGTGCGTGATTTAAACGGGACAGCAACACAGGAGAGCCGGATGAGTTCAACACCGGAAACAGGTGATTGATAGAGGAAAATACAGAAGGGCAGACCATGATAGCCTGCCCTGATACAAATTTCGCTCAAATCTTATTCAGCAAAAATGATGGGTAAATCGGCTGCGACCCAGGCATTGAATCCGCCAGCCAGGTTACGGACATTTTCATAGCCCATCATGCCCATAACTGTCGCAACGATACCTGCACGATAGCTACTGGCACAGTAAACAACGATACTGACTTCGTAGTCTTCCGGCAGCATATCAAGATTATCAGCAAATTCGTTAATCCAGATATGTTCCGAATCTTCAATGAAGCCATTTTCTTCTAATTCACCCGGACTACGGACATCAAGAATCAGATCAGGCATGGTGTCGAACATTTCTTCAAACAGCGGTTCAGCACGGACAGAGCCCCAGCCATCAGGCAGATTCGCCATATATTCAGCGACAAATTCGACCAGTAGCGGCTCAATATCAGCAGGAACTTCCATTGCCTCAACGTCGAGTAATTCACCATCTACAGGCAGGTCTGCACCTGTCCATGCACCGAATCCACCAACGAGAACCATTGCATTTTCATAACCGAGAACGTGCAGCGCTGTCATGGCGATTGTTGCTCGGAAACCACCTTTGCAAACCACGACTATGGTTGCATCAAGGTCAGGCAGTAAAGCAAGGTTTTCACCCAGTTCACGCATCGGAATATTGATTGCACCATCAATGATGCCATCCGTTTCCAATTCTTCTGGTTGACGAACATCAAGAATGACGACTTCATCATTTTCTGCGAGTAATTCAATGAAGGGGTCAATACCGATAGTGTTATAGTGGTCAAGTTCCGGTACTTCTAAGAGATATTCTTCAAGACGTGGCATGACTACATCTTCAAAGGCATCCACTTCTTCAACAGTATCCTGTGCAAGACCAACAGGTACAACAAACAGTAGAGCGAATATGGACAGTAAAATTAGAAAACGGGTGTATTTGTTCATGTGTAATCCTTTACACTTAAATTGAGTTTTCAAGTTTGATATTGCGTCATCATTTTGCGTAAGGGCAGACCGTCGGTCTGCCCCGACATCTTCAACATTTTCAATGGCTAATATGGCACTTCGGGCACAATGACATCCTGATTGGCGTCACGCTCCTCCTCTTCTACGGCATCCTCCGTTAGCCAGACATCATCGTTATCGTGGCATTGGTGACAATCTTCGGCTTGAGGCGCGACTCGCACGATATTATGCGGGGTGGCAGGAACCCAGGTCGGACGATTATCAAAGTTCACCAGCAAATCTTCGCCATAGAAACTAAATGAGTCAGGGTCTATCGGGACATGCCGCAGGACGACATAGGTGTATGGTCTTTCTTCTGTGACATCGGGATTGAGACCAATACGGAAATCCAGGTAATGATCTTCTACCGAGAAGAAAGCAATATCATCTTCTGTGCGCTCGACATGGCAATTAACACAATTGGTATAAGGCTGACTATGACATACCTGACAGGACATAATGTCTTCTGCATGTTCAGCGTGTTCTTCGATTTCTGTGTCACGCTCACCCATGCCCAAATCTTCGTGACAGGTCTGACAGGTTGGTGTTGCGCTGTCGTAGCGATCTTCGACACCTTCCATATCCATGCCGTGCATTTCATCCGCTTGATGACATTCCATGCAATCCATACGGGCGCGGAAATGTACATCGGACGTGACTTCTTCATTGGAACCATAATATTCAGCGCGGATACGACTACCGTGACAGGCAGTACAGTTGCGGCTCATGGATGGTGATTGTACGAAAGTATGTCCTTCTAATAGACCACCACCGACAGAGAATGGTTGACTGACATGACAGTCACCGCAGGTCGCGTGACAGTCATTACAGTGATATTCCTGCATCTCTTCAATTGCGGCATGATTTTCAGGGATACTGCGTTCGTACAGGGCTGTATCATAGCCTGCGAGTGTGTTGTGGAGGCTGTTATATGCCGGAATACCAACATCAAGATGGCAATCTCCACAAACTTCCGGTGAATTCACAACACGGGTTCGCTGACCTTCGTGTGCGCTTTCAAAGTCATCAACTGCCTGTCCTTCATGGCAATCGGTGCAGTTGATATAAGAATGTACATCATCTCCATATGTTTCAGCGTCAATCCAGACACGTTCCCATGCCGCAACTTCAGGCACGGAGCCACCTCAGCCAGGACCGGAAGATAAGGAAGCTTCTTCCGGTTCATCAGCTTCGTTTTCGGATGTGATTTCTTCCAGACGTTGCTGATCTGTATGACAATCGAGGCAAGCTGTATCGCTGAAGGGTTCACGCTGTGCCATCGGATCGGCAGAGGTTGTTCCAGGTAATAGAACGAGTGCCGCACCGACGACAGTCAGAAATACGCCAAACAATAGGGAGAATGTTCCTATCAGGCGCTTAATCAAATGAATACTCCTTTCAAGAATCGTCACTTTATTTCTTAATCGGAGTGTAGCAAAAATCCGTAAAAACGATTGTGATAATTATCACAATTCAATCATGCGGTGTTTCCGGTTCGGTTTTAGCATCAGATTTATCAGACAACAGGGGTTATGTGGACAATACGGCATTATCAATTAGACTCTGCTTAATCAAAGTGAGATGAAAGGTTTATTTTTATGTTGACAGAAAAACATCTTTTGATTCTTGAAGCGCTGGTTGACTGTATCATTCCACCTGATGAGTATCCGGGAGGATGGGAAGCGGGTGTCGGCGATTATCTACAGAAGCAATTTGAAAATGACTTGCATGATGTACTACTGATGTATCAAGATGGACTATTAGCACTCGATAAGGAAGCCATTGCTGTATACGGGAAGGCATTTGTAGATTTAACTTCGGATGAACAGGTGCAACTGCTGACTCAAATTGAACAGGCTAATGTTCAAACTAAGTGGGCGATTGATGCGTCCGAGTTTTTTAAGCAGGTGGTTCAACATTGTGCGGAAGGCTTCTATAGCGACCCGGGAAACGGCGGCAATAAAAACGGTATCTCATGGGAAATGATCGGGTATGAGGTGACAGCATGAGCCAATATGATGCAATTGTTGTCGGTTCGGGCGCAGGTGGTGGGATTGCAGCCGGATTACTTGCAGAAGCGGGTAAAAAAGTTCTGTTACTCGAACGCGGTCGCCGGATGACTTTTGCTGATGATCCGCGTGATCACCTACGCAATCAGCGATTTTCTCGATACGGACATAATGCGGGTCCTGATATTGAAGGCAATCCCCGCACTCATGCTGATGGACGTACTATTCGTCCGCACGAATCAGGCTACCAGAACAATGCCGCAGTACTCGGGAGCGGGACAGTAGTTTACGCCGGGCAAGCATGGCGATTTATGCCACAAGATTTTCGGATGGCATCCATTTATGGTGTACCTGAAAGCAGTTCCCTGGCAGATTGGTCCATCACGTATGATGATCTTGCACCTTATTATGAACGTGCCGAATGGGAAATTGGCGTGTGCGGTGATGCGAGTGTCATGTCACATCTCCCTCCGTATGCAAAGCCATATCCGATGCCAGCATTACCATTACCACTTAAGTCAAATGTTTATAAACAAGCTCTGGATTCTCTGGGATGGCAGCAAATTCGTGTACCGCGTTTGATTAATTCGATTGAGTATCAAGAACGTCCATCCTGTGTGTATTGCCAGCAGTGTGTTGGCTTTGCCTGTCCGGTTGATGCAAAAAATGGCACGCAAAACACAATGATTCCCCGTGCATTGGCATCCGGCAATTGCATTCTGCTAACAGAGGTGATGGTCGCGAACTTAATCACCAATGATGCAGGACATGTGACAGGCATTCGCTATCTTGATGAAAATGGTAACGCGACGACAGTCAATGCAGATGTTGTTGTGCTGAGTTGCGGTGCAGTCGAAACTGCCCGTTTGCTCCTTAACTCGCGCAGCAAACAGGAGCCTGATGGCATTGGCAATAATTCCGATCAGGTCGGACGGCATTTACAGGGGCATTACTATCCGGGCGCAATCGGACTTTTCCCTGAAAATATGTGGGATGGAATTGGACCCGGTGCGAGTGTGGCAACCTGCGAATTCAACCATGACAATGACGGCATTGTTGGCGGGGGGATGCTCTGCGATGAAGATATTTCGATGCCAATCAAATTCTGGAGTAGAGATTTCCCGCCCGATGTGCCGCGATGGGGCAAGGCTGCTAAAGATTTTATGCGCGAGAATTATCGACGCACCACAGATGTCAAAGGTCCCGTGCAAGAAATTCCTCATCCTGATGGACGGGTTCAGGTGAATCCCCGTGTAAGAGACAAATACGGAATCCCTGTCGCACATTTTTCAGGCACAACACACCCTGAGACTGTTCGCATCGCTAACTTCATGCACGAAAAAGCTAAAGAATGGGTATTGGCAGCAGGTGCAATTAAGGTATGGGGAGATAAACCTGAATTGTATTTATCGGGCGGACAACATCAAGCCGGGACATGTCGTATGGGAGACGACCCGCAAACATCGGTAGTTGATAAATGGTGCAAAGTACACGGTCATGACAATCTCTTTGTCGCAGACAGTTCACCCCATGTCACCAACGGCGGTTTCAATCCTGTGCTGACAATTATGGCACTTGCATGGCGCACAACGGAACATATCATCGAAACATGGTGAGCAGATAAATAAAACTAAGTAAACATTAACAATTGTTACAGTATTTTCATCTATAATATAGACTCTCTAATTTATCGGTAGTCTAATTTGAAGGTATTGTGTACTGTATGGATATGTTCCACATTGATCCCAATTTTAGTGTATTTCAACTTGTTCAGAAGAAACAGAACAGGGGCATTTCGGTCAATCATCTTCCAGTCTTACAAGAAATCAGCTTCGAGATTGAAAATGCGTCTTTGATTGACCATGCAAATAACGTCCTGTTTTGTGGTTTTCAACGTCTAAGTCAGTTTGAGCCCCATATCGAACATTATCGGAAACTCTCAAAGGAATGTCAGCATATTTATGTATTTGCTATCCCCGATGTCGATATTGAATTCATTGACGATATTACCTTTGTGCCACTGCATGAAGGCGATCAACTTGCAAAAGAATGGTTCATTGTCTCCTACGGTCAAGATTTTTTCAGTGCATTAGCCGCAGAAGAAATTACCTCCGGCAACATTCATCCAGACGAGCGGGAATATCGCGGGACATGGATATTTGACCTGAGAATGGTTGAAATTGTCTATGACTGGCTGTGCCGTAAAGTTGGATTAGACCCTGACCATGTTGACCAGAATCAAGAATTTTTCCGCCACGAAATCAGCATGATGGAAAAAACGCTGTCGCGTCTGCAAGATTTTATCCGGCAAGAGCAGTTAGCCCATCATGATGATACTGTCCGGGAAATTCAGCAACTGCTTGATACAACCCTGTATCCTGCTCTGGTAAAAATGCAAGCCCGCGCAAACTAAATCGGCACTCAAAAGTGAATATGCAATCAGAGCGACTCATTAACGGGTCGCTTTTGTTTTCCCTGGACTCATCAGTTGAATTCTTTGTTGATAATCAAAGTGGTTATGTCGTACAATATATACAATGATTGCTAACATATATTTGTGCAATGTGAAAGAGGATTATGGACACCTACACTACGGATGCAAAAACAAACTATCTCGCAGACAATATCGCGGAACTGAAAGAACAGGGTTTATACAATAATATTCGCACGATTGAGAGTGCGATGGATGGGCATGTGGTGATTGATGGCAAACGGGTCATCAATTTTTGTGCCAATAACTATCTCGGACTGGCAAATCATCCCCGCTTGAAAGACGCCGCCAAAAAAGCAATTGATGAATACGGTATCGGACCCGGTGCAGTTCGCACGATTGCGGGAACGATGTCGCTGCACGACAAACTTGAACAACGTCTGGCAGAGTTCAAAAAAGCAGAAGCAGTCGTCACCCTGCAAAGTGGTTTTACTGCTAATCTGGCAACCATTCCGGCACTGGTTGGTAAAGGTGATGTGATTTTCAGTGATCGCCTGAATCACGCCAGCATCATCGACGGTTGCCGCCTCAGTCGCGCAAGCATCGTTGCCTATGAACACAACAATGTTGATGACCTCCGCAAAAAAATCGACGAAACCACAGAATACAATCGCCGCATCATCATCACAGACGGTGTTTTTAGTATGGATGGTGATATTGCGCCCCTGCCTGATTTATACGAAGTCGCCAATGAACACGGCATCATGCTAATGGTTGACGACGCACACGGCGAAGGTGTTCTCGGTAATGGTGGACGCGGGATTGTGGATCATTTTGGCTTACATGGCAAAGTCGATGTGGAAATCGGCACAATGAGCAAAGCATTCGGTGTGATGGGCGGGATTGTCGCCGGAAAACAGGTCATTATCGACTGGATTAAACAAAGGGGTCGTCCCTTCCTGTTCAGCAGTGCGATGACTGTGCCGGATGTTGCGGCATGTCTTGAAGCAGTTGATATGCTGGAAAATAGCGATGAACTGGTCAAACGCCTGTGGAGCAATGCTGAATTTTTGAAAACCGAAATGCAGAAAATGGGTTTCAATACCGGACACACCGAAACACCGATTGTTCCTGTCATTCTCGGGGAAGCACCAGTTGCACAGGAATTCAGCAAACGTCTGATGGATGAAGGTGTTTTCGCGATGGCAATTGGCTTCCCGACTGTGCCACAGGGAACAGCCCGTATCCGCGTGATGAATACCGCCGCACATACACAATCTGATCTGGAAGAAGCACTGGCAGCATTCGAGACCGTCGGCAAAGCAATGAACGTGATTTCATAAGGTGGACACTATGACACGCGAACCGATTGTACTGATTACCGGAGCAAATGGGGAAGTCGGACACGGACTCATTGAATATTTTTCCGCACAGGAGCATATCCCGGATATTGTCACCCTTGATTTAGTGCCACTCGACGACACATTAATGCCACTGGTCAAGAAGCACTATACAGGCAATATCTTAGACGAAGCACTGCTGGAAGAGATTCATCAGCAACACGAGATTCATATTATTTTCCATCTGGCAGCCTTGCTCTCAACATCCGGCGAGAAAAAACCGGGTCTGGCACATGATGTCAATGTCAATGGCACTCAAAAGTTGCTGGAAATGGCTATCCGTGAAAGTGAAACATTAGGACAATCCGTGAAATTCATCTTTCCGGGGTCGATTGCCTCTTATGGTTTGCCGGATTTAGCGACCAAAAATTCAGCAGGGGCAGTCAAAGAAGATGAGTATCTGAATCCAACGACGATGTATGGTATCAATAAATTGTACTGTGAAAACCTCGGGCGCTACTATGCTAACCACTATCAACAACTATCGGATGAACGCAATGCCAGCATAGACTTTCGTTCGGTGCGTTTTCCGGGCTTGATTAGTGCCCATACTGTGCCATCGGGCGGAACAAGTGATTATGGACCCGAGATGATTCATGCCGCCGCACAGGGAAAAGCCTATGAATGCTTCGTTAGACCGGATGCGACTCTGCCATTCATGGTGATGCCCGATGCGATTCAGGCGCTGATTCACCTGGCAGAAGCCCCGCGAGAAAACCTGAGTCGCCATGTTTATAACGTCACCAGTTTCAGTTTGCGTGCCGATGAATTCGCAGAGATTGTCAGAGAAGAATTCCCGGATGCAGAGATTAGCTATAAAGCGAGTGCCGGACGGCAAAGGATTGTCGATAGCTGGGCGGCAAATGTCGATGATAGTGTAGCGAAAGCTGATTGGGGATGGTCGCCGGAATATGATTTAGTCGCAGCGTTCAGAGAATATCTCTTCCCGATTATCCGCGAACACTATGGCATGACGCAATTATCCTGATATAAAAAGAAGTGGGGCGACTCCGTGTCACCCCATTTTTCAATCACTTATGCGTCTTCGGTCGCTTCCGGTTCTTCCGTTGTTTCTGGCGCAGGTTCGTCAGTAACTTCGGGTTCTTCGGTCATTTCTTCTGTTGCTTCCGGCTCTTCTGTAGTCTCCGGTTCTTCTGTTGTTTCTGGCTCTTCAGTAACTTCCGGTTCTTCGGTTTCATCCGGCTCTTCGATGATCGTCACAAAGACACTGTAGGGGGATGCGATAATCTCGTCATTGCCTTCGGTCTTTGAACCATTAATCTTGAATTCGAGTTCATCGCCGACTTCTAAATCAGCAGGCAATGTGAAAGACAGTGTTCCGGTTGCTGAAAGATTAGCACCGATTAGAATGTCTTCTGTGACGTAGATGATTTCAATTGAAGTACCTTCTTCGGCAATCCATGAGAAACTAATCGCATCTCCTGCTTCGGCTTCTTCTACATTGACGCTAAAGTCAGTGATAATGTCCTCTACAATGACTTCTGCCGGGTCGGGTAATTGTGGCACGAAGAGTTCCTGCCCGACGCTGATAATGTTGACATTCTGAATACAATTGGCGAGTTGTAAGGATGTCACCGTTGATTCTGTACGGACAGCAATATTGGAGAGTGTATCTCCTGATTGTACTGTATAAACGTCCCAATCAGTCCGTAGCAAACAACGGGCAAGGATACTCTGAGTTGGAATCGGAGTTGCAGATGGTAATGCTGTTGGTGTTGACGGTAAAGTTGGTGATGCAATCGGAGTAAAGGATGCCGTTGCTGTCACAACCTGAATCACGGGAGTTTGTGTCGCATCAGGTGTTGGCGATTCAATATCTTCTTCTTCGGTTGGGGTACATGCCACCATGACGAGTGCCAGTATCGCAAGTAGCGCGATCGCAATTCTTTTGTTCATTTTCTATCCCTTATATTTGTCGATATAGTTTAATGATAGCAAACTACGCATAGATTTTATCCTGGAGCAACATCAATACAGGATAAAAATCATGTTTCAATTACAATACGACTGACACTATCAGATTATAATGCGTTCCAAATTTGTTTGCAGGACAATCATATGCCAATCACAATCCGCAATGTTAACCCTGATGACGCTGATGCTCTCGCCCATGTTCTGATTTCTGCCGAACAATACACGTTCAGAGGCTTAGTACCGGAACAATGCCTTGAATTTACAGAAGAAGAAAGTGCTTCCAACTGGAAAAAATCATTCTCAGGAGATTTTCCCGGTGAAAAAGATATATTTGTGGTCGCGGAGACAGAAAGTAAAAAAGTCGTTGGATTTGCATGGGGCTCCCCGGCAGATAGTTTGCCGCGATATGGTAGCGAGTTGAAAATGGTTTCTGTGTTGCCGGACTATCATCGACAGGGTATCGGACGGAAATTGATTGCTCATATTGCAGTTGAGTTGAGCAAGCAGGGCATTGAGAGTATGTGGCTGAAAGTTGTGCAGGTTAATCCGAATCGCAGATTTTATGATCGTTTAGGCGGAACACACATCAAAACAGGCATTTATCTTTGGGATGATGTGCCTGTGATTGAGTGTATCTATGCCTGGAATGATACGACGATATTAAACAAAAAATAGGGACGGAAAGCACCCGTCCCATCATATCTAAAGACAACGATTTTGCCATCCGCGTGCTGTTGCTTCTTCGATTAAGACATCATATGCCTGTTTGGGAGTGCCATCCTGCTCCCGTAAGCCAATTGACCCTAAAAACCCCCTGAATCTACGGGAGCTAAAACTATAGTAATCCTCAAAATAGGCGACCGATTCATCACTTAAATCAGTGAGCCAGGTGAAGCTAATCATCTCAATATGGTCAGCGTGATTATCCCATTCTTCAAAAACAGTCTCTACGAATTGTGCCTGCTGTTCTTCGGAACTATCGACAATAGCACCCGACGGATAGCCGAGTTGATAGAAGTAAATCGGCTTCTCGGGATAGGTTTCGACTAATGCAGCAAAGGTTTCTGAGACATGACTATCAGGGTAAGGTGTAAAATTACCCTGCAAAGGATAGTAGGACACGCCGATGATGTCTGCATGTTGATTGAGGGATTGTGCGAATTCGGCTGTATTGTCATTCAGCAAACTGCTGTAAATCATCTCGAAAGCAACCGGAATTTCAGGATAATTGTCTGCCAGAAACACACGCACGGCTATCGCGAAATTCTCATATTGCTCCCACAGACGGGCATTAGTCCCGAGGTAACTATCAAGTTCTGAACCAATGGACAGTGACCCTATTGTTGTATCGCTCATTTGAGAGAGCGTCCAATCCAGCATAGCATTGAAGCGTTCAATTACCTGCGGGTCATCTAAAGGTAAATTAGCAATATCATCGGGAACGCGCAATGTACCTGTATGAACGGGGCGAATCATCAAATCGACACGGGTGTTAAATGCCGGATAGAAAATATTCGCAATACCTGGATTTTCGTTTTCGTATTGTCCCGGTGCATATTCAATGTCTGTCCAATCGAAGGAGAGTTTGACCGAATTCAGTCCCAATTCACACATTTGCATGAAAATGTCGGTGTAATCTTCACCGGGTGCTAAATTGATGTCGATATTGAACAAACGGTCACCCGCTGAAAGTGGATTTTCGTCCTGTGCATGGAGTGGTAAAGTAAATAAGAGCAATATAGAGATCAATGTGATAAAGCGCATATCAGCCTCCTGAATATTTAATCTGAGGACAGCATACAGGAGAATGAATCGCCTGTGGGCGCTTTCGTTACAGCTATCATGCAAGAGGTGAGTGCTATCATTTTTACGGAAATGACAGCACCCGCTTTGACGCTATTCTGATTCCGTTGGATTGCCCGGTTCGATCAAAATTGTGTAATCGCCCGAACTATCCCCATTATAAGAAGTCATGACAATACGATATTCTCCATCCTGCGGAAGTGTCAGGTTAGCAATGAGAGAATTGTAGGTGCTGTTGCCGGGCGCATCATCATTTTCTGCCAGTAGCGTAAGCGGAGTTTCAGCTTCACTATCATCCGGCAAATAGAATATTTCTACAATCGTATCCAGGTAACCACCTGCGCGGCGCACTTCATCGCTACTCCCGCCAAGACCATAAGGCGGTGGGTTTTCTGCTGTGACTGTAATCGTGATAGTCTCATCTGCCTGACCTTCGTAAATCCAGACATCTTCACTTTCCATATGAACAGAACCGGACATCGGGGTATTTAATTCGATTGTTTCAGGTGCAGGGGATGCACATTCAGGGTTAACGATCAATCGGCGTTGTTCTGCACAGGTGACTGTATCCATCACACGATAATTATTAATCCAGGTGAGCAAATCATCTGATGAATACAATCGAATGTGATGCAATTCCTGTTCACCGAAGATGAGATATTGTCCATCGGGACTAAAGGCAACCGAACGAATCCGTTGTCCGTATCCACTGAAACGACGTACCAGCACATTAATCTCTAAATCCCAGAGTAGCACCTCGCCATTTTCGGCAGATGTCGCGACAAAGCGTCCGGTAGGGTCAATATCGACACCCCAGACCACCCCTGTATGAAAGGTCAATACATTCAGTAATTCGTGGGTTTCATAATTCCAGACGAACACATCACGGCGGAAATCGGTTGTGACCAGTATTTGCCGTTCGGCGTTGACTGCCATCCCGACAGCACTTTCAGTATGTCCAACGAAATTGCCTACAATTTCCCCGGTTGTCAGGTCAAAGGTGAAAACACGGGTGTTAGAGGTAACAAAAACCTGTGTCGGATTGTCGGGATTGTATTCTACGGTCAGCAGACGTATTCCATTGCTAATATCTTCAAATATCTGAAGCGTAACATCGTCAGTCTCTTCAAGAGAGTCATCGACAATAGTCCATAGCAATAAGTCGCCTCCCTGTGTTGCTCCGACGATTTGTCTCCCATCGGGATGTACATCTATATCCCAGAGTAGCGTGCCATTACCGTCATAGAGTCGATCAGCAGGGGTGGTTTCACCTGTTTCAATATCCGAGAAAGCCAATCGTGTGCCTGTAACTGACACGATCGTATAGTTATCCAGCACAAAACCGAGGTCGTATCCACCCCAGGGATGATTTTCGAAAGTCTGCACAAGCTCACCCGTTTGAGGATTCCAGAGATTGAGTGTCGGGTCATCATCAAGCGGAGCTAAATCCAGTGACAGGGTTGCAACCCATACCCCGTCAGGATGATAGGCAACACGGCGTATTTCATCTGTGCCGGAGTCAAAATCATTCGAAAAATCGACAACTTCTAAATCCCAGACAATAGCCAGGGCAGAACTAAGGCTTCCGGTGACAGCGCGATTGCCATCATAGGTGACTGCCAGTGCCTCGGGTAGCGATTCGTGCCCGGTCATCATGCGGATAATTTCGCCGTTATCTAAATTCCACACAATGATATTGCGGTCACGGGAGGTCGAAAGCAACTGATTAGTTCCCGGAATGAAAGCGGCGGCAACCACATTATCTGTGTGTCCATCCAGTACACGAACCATTTCTTGCGTTTGCCAGTCCCATATGATGATGTCATAGTCTTCTCCGGCGGTGAACAACAAAGTGCCGTCTTCATTAAAGCCCATATCTAAAATTAATTCCCCGGCGCGATGTTCCTGCAATCTCGCAACAGCAACGGGGAACTCAAAGGCTTCTTCATCCTCTGCCGATTCAGATTCCTCAGTGTCTCCGCTATCCTCATCATCGGGTAAAGCAGTAAATGTCCCGACTAAATCATTGTAGATTTCAGCATCCGGCTCAAAATCCCATATCCAGATTTCGCCACTGGTTAAACCGGCTAAAAATTGTGACCCGTCCGGTGAAAATGTAAGCGTACCGGCGCTATAGCCTTCACCACCGACAATTTGAACAACCTCGCCCGTCTCAATATCAATAATGCGTAATTCATGGCGGTCATCATCGGGAGTCGCCCCATTACTTCCAAGATTCTCGAAGCTCACCAGCACATAATGTCCATCAGGGCTAAAAGCAACCTGGTCTGTATTGAGTTCTTCACGGTAATCCGTCGGGGAGAGGATTGCTTCAATTTCGCCAGATTCAGTGTTCCAGAGAATGACACCGCCATCATTTCCCCCCGATACAATCAGGCTACCATCCGGCGAAAATACGGCGGCACGCACATCATTATGATGCCCGGCTTCTTCATCATAGAGGCGATGTAGCATAACAGGAGGATGTACCGACAAATCCCATACGATTAGCGTGTTATCCCGTGATGCTGTCACAGCGATTAATTCCGAGGGATGGGTATCCACATATCGAATACCTTCGCTATGTTCCAGTAACCATGCCATCGGACTCGGACTGAGCGCAATATTGGAGAGTGCGACTTCTGCATAAGATGTACTCGCCTCATCATAAGCAGCTATAGCAAAGGGCAAAGCAGAATACGAATCACCATCATGAGCAATTGTTTCAGCATGAAGTGCCAGTTGCATCGAACGGGTGATTGCCGCATTTTCTTCTGCAAGCGCAACAGCGATAGCCTCCTGTTCCTCAGCTTTATCACGGGCAATACTGGCACTATTCCACATGAAAAACAACGCGACCGATAAGATACTAAAAATAATCAGTGCGCTGATCGTTCCGAATACCCGTCGCTGGTTGTTAATGGCAGCAGTACGGCTGGTTTCAATGTAAAGTTTATGGCTATCGGTAGGGGCGGGTTGTTTTTCGCCGGAGAGCGCATCTTCCAGCCATTTACGACCATTTTCGAGTTCAATACCTGTTAATAAGAAATCATTGCGCCAGTTATTGCTTTCCCATTCGTTAGCACGCACCATCAAGCGCGTATGCTGACGCAGGTGGTTAAAATCCGCTTTAATCGTCTGAAGCAGATTGGAAAAGGCAGTATCAAAATCATCGCTATCCCGGAAGAAAACCCAGTTATGTGCCGAAATGATACTCTGTGCCTGTCCCGAAATATTATCCGCGTCACGATGCAGGATAGGAATAAAACGTTTATTGTGCATCACCGCATGATTTAATTCTTTCATGCAGATTTCCGAGGCGATTGAGTCAGGGCTGATGACAAAGATGAAAACATCTGCCCCTTCGATTCCTGCCTCGATTTCCTGCATCCAGTTAGCCGATAAAGGGATATCTTCCCAATCAACCCAGACCTCCATATCCTGTGCCTTAAAAGCAGCATCCAGGTGTTTGACAAAGTCTGTATCTTTACGTGAATACGAAATGAAAACATCGGATAAGTTAAATACATTTGGCATGGCTGTGCTTCCCCTTATCGACACAACAGTTGTAATCTAACTTTACAGAAAGTAAGACTATCATGCAAACATAAAATAGACTTTCCTACAATTTTCGGGTTACAACAGTAAGGAAACATTGTGCTAGCAATAAGGCACTGCTCATAAATCTTACTTAAACTTACACTATCGTTTTTAATCAAGTGGGAGCAGTTATTATGAACCAGTTTAATATCGACCCGACATTTTCAGTCTATCGGTTAACCAGACGCAGTATGCGCGATACTGCCGTGATGAATCATCGGCGTACCATGTCGGTTATCAGCAGTGAAATCGAAAACGCAACGATCATAGATGGTGCAGAGACGGTTATATTTTCTGCATTTCAGCGCATGAGCAAATTCATTCCACAGGTCAAGCGCTACCGTCAACTGGCAGCAAAAGCAAAGCATGTTTATGTTTTCGGCGCGGTGGATTGTCCCTTACCGCAGATTGAAAACCTGACCTATGTTCCACTCAAGCCTGCTGACCAACTGGCGAAAGAATGGTTTCTGGTATCATTCGGGCGGGATTATTTCAGCGCACTGGCAACAGAAGAAATCAGCCGCATTGATGACCCGGATAATATGAGAAAATTCAAAGGCGTATGGTCATTTGATGTATTTCTGGTTGGGATTTTATTTGAATGGCTCTCGAATATCGTGGGCTTGCGGCTCGATCTGCAAAATCAGACCGGACATGATTATCTGAAACAGGCACAGCTTATCAGCAACTCCATCGGACGCATGACACTGCGGGTGATGGATAACAAAGGCAAAGATGATCTTGTCTACACGGAATTAGAGAAAATCATGCAGGGCAGTTTGCATCCAGCGTATCATAATATCAAAGAGACTCAGACAGTGGAAACATTGCAGGCAGAGTATCGCAATGCAGGTTCAGCTTAAAATAGATGGGATATGCTTTTCATTCTGGTCGGGGTTTGCATATGCTTTTATCGCACATAAACAGGGCGATATGTATGTGCCACCCCGGATTTATGGTTCAGTTTTGCTGATTCGTGTCACAAAATTTCTGACCTGTTGTAAGGTAACAGGTTTCATCAGGACAAGGTCTGCCCTGTCTATTACACTCTGATGGTCATTGACCTGTGCGCTTGCTGTAATCATGATGACCTTCATGCCGTTTAAGCTCTCATCGGCTTGAATATCCTGCAAAATATCAATGCCCGAGACATACGGCATATCGACATCCAGTGTGATAATCTGTGGCTCAAGTCGCTTGATTTCCGATATCGCCTGTTGACTGTCATTCAACGTGGTGACTTCAAAATCATCCATCTCCAGCACCACTTTAAACGCCTGCGCGAGTTCTTTGTCATCATCAATCACCAGTGCTGTTTTTTTGTTCATGCCCCTGTTGTCCTTCTTCGCTACTTACATTACTACTCACATTACAAACTAGCTTAAACCAGAATGTACTCCCTTTTCCATACTCACTTTTAACGCCAAATTCCCCATTCATCCGTTTGATAATCCGGCTGACAATTGATAACCCTAAGCCTGTCCCCTCTGCTTTAACACCTTTAACCCGGCTGAACATTTCAAAGAGTGTTTTTTGATCTTCCTCTTTAATGCCGATGCCATTATCCACCACTTCATAGCGTATCATCTCGCCCTCTTTTTTGGCTTTGACGCGAATTTCAGGGGATTCATTGTCCTCACCGATATACTTGATCGCATTACTGAGCAAATTCGCGAAAACTTCTTCCAGCCATTGTGGGTGAGCAATCACGCCTGGCAAATCTTCATCTATGATGAGTTTGATATTGTCTTTCTCAATCAGAGTCGAAATCCGATGATAAACTGCTGTGAGCATCGGTTTGACTTCAACGGATTCCATCGCATCTTCAAATTTTCGGATTTTCGCCAGCCACAATAGACGGTCAATCATCTCATTCATTTGAAGTGTGCTGCGTTCAATCGATGCCAGAGAACTTTTGCCTTTTTCAGGTAGTTCATCCGCGAACTTCATCCCGATAATTTGTGTGGTCAGCAAAATATTACTCAGAGGGGATTTCAAATCGTGCGCGATGGTGTAGTTATACGCATCAAGATCTTCAATTCTCAGTTTGAGTTCGTCCTGAGTCAGATTAAGTTGTTGTACTATCTGTGCATTCCGCAGGGCAGAAGAAATTTGCAGCGACAGCATATAACCGATTCGCATATCATCCTGTGTATATTTTTGGGAATCCTTTGCACCAAAATTGATAGTCCCCAGTAATAACCCCGATGCAGATAGCGGCAAAATAATCTGTGATTTATACGCCGATAACAGTTTGGATTCATTCCCGTCACGAATAAGTTTGGGATGCTTATACTTTAACACCTGCCCGATATTTTCGGTTTCGAGCAGTTCAATATCGCTGGATTCTTTCTCACCGAAGAGTGGGATGAGAACCCACTTCTCATCCCGATGAAGGCAAATACTACAATAATCGAAGTCCATCAGCCATTTTGCCTGTTTAGCGACCACTTTCAGAATGGTATCTAAATCCAGCGTTTCATTGATTGCTACACTGATTTCATTGACCGCAGCAATCCGGCTGGAAAGGGCATCGGCTTCTGCGAGTAATCTGCGTGTGGTCGCTAGCAATTCCTCATGACTGAGTTCTTCCAGTTTTTTACTAGAAACCATGATTACAGTGCATCAATTTCTAGTTTGATAGAATCGGTGTATTGATTCACTCCGGTAAACAGGTTCGCTGTGGCAATCACTTCAAAAATTTCATCGGTATCGAGCCCCTGGTCGCGCAATTCTTGATAGTGGCTTTCTTGAAGTTCGAGAGGTCTGGTTGCAGCGAGTAAACCAAAACGAATCACAGCTTTTTCACGGGTCGGGAGCGGACAGGCTTCAAAATCGGAAACCAGAGTTTGCAAGACTTCTTCACTCATGCCGAGCGCCGATAAACCGTGTAAATGTACTTTGAGTGCATACTCACTCTTATTGTGTTGAGAAATTGCCACGCCGACCATTTCTTTGAGTGTGCGCGGTAAATCACCTTTCAGAATAGTGGTGCGGAATTGTGTCCAGTTCACATCAAGGAAATCAGGACGGGTTGCCATTGACTTAAATAAATTCGGGACAATGCCAAAACCTAATTCTGCGCGAATCTGGTCATAAATATCTTTGACCCGCGCATCAGTAACATCATCGTATTCAACTATCGAAAATTGTGCCATTTAAAGATTCTCCTCTTTTAAAAGATGTACATCTGATTAATTAATTGCAATATATAACGATAATCTCGCCGGGTAAATTGAAAATTACAGAATTACCCGCTTTCTAAGCTCTCACTTATTATTAGATTTGTCAGGTTTGGTCGTTGCCCTGAATTGTATAATGTTACTTCAGGGCTTATATGTGCCTGTTTTTGTTGTCAGGGCTTCTGAGGTAAGGTGAAATAAAATAAACTACCCTGTCCGATTTGACTCTCTACACCAACTTCTCCACCTAATTTCCCGACGATCCGTTGTACAATGGATAGTCCCAGCCCGTGACCTTCAATATTTATCTGGCTGAGGCGCGTAAACGGAGTAAAAACTTGATTCTGTTCTTCTTGAGATAGTCCTGCTCCATTATCCTGAACCCAGTATCGGACAAATCCATTCGCCGGACTATCTGCTCCAATTTTTACCTGCGGCGGAGTGCCACCATATTTTAAAGCGTTGGTGAGATAATTAACCCATACTTCATTGATCCAGGGTGCATAACCGATTGCTACAGGGAAATCGTCGGCTACCGTATAACTGGCATTATAGAGTTCAAATTGATGCTCTAAACGGGTTATGGCTCCCGATACAATTGTCGCCATATCTAATGCTTCTGATGGAACAGTACCCTGTTTTCGCACGGTTGATAAAAGCAATAATGCGTCAATGATGTCTACCATCTGATCCACACCCGACTGAATCGTATTAATCATGCGTTGTTTGTCCGCACTCAGGTTACGGAATGCCTTGCCGATCATGTAGCTGGACAATTTCATAGAGCTTAAAGGTGTTTTCAAATCGTGTGCAACTGTATGAGCAAAGGCGTCTAACTCGGCAATTAATAGTTCGCGTTCTTCCTCATTTTTCTTTCTTTCGGTGATGTCACGGGCAATACCCAGAAAACCTTTTATATCTGAGCCTTCCTTAATCAGATTCACTGTTTGTTCAACCCAGACCGGATCGTTTGATTTGTTCGCAGTCTTAAGCGGAAAGGCTAACACAGTTTCATGAATATTTAGAAAAGCTTGCTTCTGATAAAAACGTGTGACGGTTTCTTTCCAATCATCATCTACGAGGGAAGTATAATGTTGACCTGTTAATTCTGTTTCAGAATAGCCTGATCGCCGTGCCATCACAGGATTGACGTATGTGAAAATCCCGGAATCATCGGTGCTGAATACTGCTTCACTTGCGTTTTGCACAATCCCCCGGTACCGTTTCTCGCTTTCAGCTAAGGCTTCCTGTAATTGCTTTCTCTCGCTGATGTCCCGTATCAAACTATGAATATATAGAGGATTCCCATTCGCATCCTCAATAAGTGTTGCCGTAATCTCTGCCGGAAATCCACGCCCATTTCTGAGCTGGAAAAATTGCTCATAGGTGGGTAATGTTTCACCTGAAAGAATGCGTTTTCCACGATGAATTGCTTCTTCAGATTGTTCCAGTAAGACAAAATCTGTCATGGGTCTGTTCACAATGTTATCAATAGACGTCCCGAACAATTCAGATGCTTTATTGTTCGCTTCCGCAATCGTAAAATCCAGATTAATTATGAAAATAGCATCATTGGTTTTCTCAAAAAGTAAGCGATATTTTTCCTCGCTTTCCTTTAAGCGATGCTCGGCTTCCTGCCTGGTAAGAATTTCTTCTTTGAGCTGTGTGTTCTTATCCTGGAGTTCTTTCTTCACGTTCTGTAAGGCAAGATGATTCGATACCCTCGCATAAACTTCACGGGTTGAGAAAGGCTTCGTAATATAATCTACACCGCCTGCATCAAACCCCTTGAGCTTATCAGAAACCGAGTCCACTGCACTCAAGAAAATAACAGGAATCTCACAAAGTTTTGTATCTGCCTTCAATCGTCGGCACACTTCATAACCATCCATTAAAGGCATCGCCACATCAAGCAACACAATTTCCGGGGGATGTTCATTCGCCATTTTTAGCGCTTGCTCACCATTTTGGGCAGTTTTTACATCAAGTAGCCCCTGAAGGGTTTCTGTGAGCAGAAAAAAGTTAGCAGGCTCATCATCTACGATTAAAATATAAGGATCATTTGTCATGGGTCTGAATTTCCCGGCACACTTAAAATTGTAGAGATCAAATATGTTACAGTATATAACAGATTGCTTTACTGAATAATAATGATTGCTTAAATTTGATGCTGTTGTCTCTTGCTATAAGTGATATAACAGACAGCACTTATCAGTTTTAACAAAAATCAGGAAAAATATAAATAGATTTAAGAATACTCTGGAGATGCAGAATGACAGAAATCACGGGCTATCCACAGATGCCGTCTATGACCGCTGACGAACTGGATGTTTTCTTGAGTGAACCGCATGTTGCGCGTCTCAGCACCATTAATTCTGATGGCACACCGCATACGATGCCTATCTGGTACGAATGGCAGGATGGCATAATTCGTGTCAGCACACAGTCGATGCAACGTAAAGTCAAGAATATGCAAAGAGACCCCCGTGTTACGGTTTTGATTGATAAAGGCGATTTTCCGTACAAAGGTGTCATGATTTATGGTGAGGCGAGCTTCGATTTTGACGATGCAGCGACGAAGCGGGTCAGCATCTTTGCACGCTATCTTGGTGGACATGAACAGGCAGTCGCGTATGCCCGGGCAATGGCAGAGAAATGGCAACCCGTCGTGGTCAATATTAAACCGACTCGCATGATCTCATTTGATTACACAAAAGGCTCACTGGTTTCCAACGATTAACCTATGGTACGCAATGGTTATTGAGGAAAAAGCACCCCTCCATGAGTATATAAGCGGACAAATTTTACACAGGAGAAAAATATGTCCGATGCACCGATGATGATTTTAATTGCAGGACCTTATCGCTCGGGAACGAATGATGACCCGGCAAAAATGCACGCCAATGTCGAATTGATGGAATCCTTCGCCTTGCCGATTTTCCGTAAAGGACACATTCCGCTTGTTGGCGAGTGGTTTGCCTTGCCAATGGTTCAACTTGCTGGTTCGACTCAGGTCGGGGATGAGGCATTCAATGAAATTTTTCACCCGATTGCCGAACGTCTACTGACCAAATGTGATGCCGTTTTACGGGTCGGTGGCGCATCGAATGGCGCTGATATGATGGTTCGTATTGCGAATGAACGTGGCTTGCAAGTCTATCATGAAGTAGATGCCGTTCCTGACAATATCTGAAACAAGGTCTATCAATGTATGACAGTGATGAAATTACAGAAGCAATTCAAAGAGCAACTGAGTTGATAAAATCGGCGACACGACCCTCCGCATTTACAGGGGCGGGTATGAGTCAGGAAAGCGGAATCCCGACATACCGCCAGGAAAAGGGAAGTGTATGGGATGAGCATGATATTGATGAAGTTGGCACAGCTTTTGCATGGCATCTGAACCCTCAAAAAGTATGGGATTTCTGGATGGAACAATGTAAAAAAATGCAAGCTGCCAATCCAAATGCCGGACACCTTGCATTGTCTCAAATGGAGAACAAACATCTATCAGGCTTACCTATCATCACGCAAAATATTGATGACTTGCATGAACGGTCGGGGAGTCGCAATGTAATTCATTTACACGGAAAACTGATGCAAAAACGTTGCTCTCGCTATTGCAAAGGCGTCCCATCCCTTGTAGCTGACAATGACCTTGTGTATTCATCAGAACATAGTGTTCCATTATGTCCGCATTGCGGCGAATTAATTCGACCGGATGTGATTTTGTTCGGAGAATATTTACATGCTTATCCTATGGAACAGGCAGAAATGATTATTGATCAAACTGACCTGATGATAATCATAGGAACCTCGGGTTTAGTTGCGCCAGCTTCCAAAATTCCATTGAGGGCACAGGACAATGGTGCGAGGCTCATTGAGGTTAATCCATCGCGTAGTCGAATCACCCCGAATGTTGATATTTATATTCCATTATCATCAGGAGAAGCACTAACACAAATTCTAAACTTGCTCGAAAAAGATTCAATTAACAGCCATTAGCGGGTCATTATGGATACTCGCTGTTGTTATCACGACCTTACTCACGTATACTAATCCTTCGTTTTTTCAGATAACTAGCCGGGGAATTATCTCTATGTCAAAAAGACCTTCTGTTTACCCTTTTACAGCCATCGTCGGACAGGACTTGATGCGCCTTGCTCTCGTACTCAATGCGATTGATATGCGAATCGGCGGCGTACTCATCCGGGGTGAACGGGGTACCGGTAAATCAACAGCCGCACGCGCTCTGGCAGCATTGCTCCCGGAAATCAACGTGGTAGCCGATAGCCCCTTCAACGACGACCCTGACCGACCTGATACCTGGTCAGACATCACCACCGAACGTCATGCTGGCAAAAATGGCAAACTTCCTGTCGAAAGCCGCCGTGCTGCTTTCATTGATTTGCCTGTGAGCGCGACTGAAGACCGTGTTGTCGGCACACTCGATATCGAAGCCGCCATTCAGAAGGGCGAACGCCACTTTGAACCCGGCATCCTCGCGAGTGCCAATCGCGGTATTCTCTATGTTGATGAAGTCAATCTGCTTGATGACCACATTGTTGATCTCTTGCTCGATAGTGCAGCAATGGGTGTGAACATCGTTGAACGTGAAGGCATCAGCTTTAGCCACCCGGCACGCTTCATCCTTGTCGGTACAATGAACCCCGAAGAGGGCGACCTGCGTCCACAATTATTAGACCGTTTCGCACTCTCGGTCGATGTAACAGGCATTAAAAACGCCCAGGACAGAATCGAAATTTTGCAGCGTCATGTGGCTTATGAAGATGATGCAGACTCATTCCGTGAAGAATGGGGACCTGTAGAAAAAAGCCTCAGCGACCGCATTGCTGCTGCCCGTGAAGTGGTTGAAGATGTGAAATACAATTCACGCGATTTACGCTTGATAGCTGGTATGATGGCAGACATGCAAATCGACGGACACCGTGCTGACCTGGTGGTACTCAAAACAGCACGCGCACATGCTGCTTACGAAGGTCGTGATTACATCAACGATCATGATATTGCCCTGGCGATTCAACTTGCGATTCCGCACCGTCTGAAACGGGGTCCTTTTGCTGATGGCTCGGCACAACTGGATAACTTGCAGGATCAAATTGCCGATCAACGCGCTCAGATGGAAGAAGAGGGCGACGGCGAAGAAACATCCGAACAGGGAGATCCACAGGCAAGCGACGCATCACCCGACGCTAAAAAAAAAGTGAAGAAGTAAGCGACGAACAATCGCAGACTCAAGCACCGGATACCTCACAACAGAGTCAACCTTCCCGCCAGGATGCATTCCCTTCATCGGATGCAAAATGGTGGGAAGGCGGGCAAAAAGTTGATGCCAATCAAGAATTTGAAACCCGCAAATTAAACACCCAGCTAGATAAAATGACCCGTCGCCAATCCGGTAGACGCTCAACAACGATCACCGAACGCAAACGCGGACGTTATGTGCGTGCTGTCCCCGCAGGCAACAAAACCAATGACATCGCCTTTGATGCGACATTGCGTGCTGCTGCACCCTTCCAGAAAGCCCGTGAAGGACAAAAAGCTGAAACAGGCATGGCATACGCACTCCGCAAAAGTGACCTCCAGCGCAAAATCCGCGTGAAAAAAGCAGGCAACCTGATTCTCTTTGCAGTCGATGCCTCCTGGAGTATGGCGGTATCCGAACGTATGCAAGCGACCAAAAGCGCGATTCTCTCTCTGCTGACCGATGCTTATCAACGTCGTGATAGAGTGGGTCTGGTTGTTTTCCAGAAAGACCGTGCTTCACTGGTTTTACCACCGACCAACAGTGTGACTCTCGCGAAAGAGGCTTTGCAGGATATTCCTGTTGGCGGGAAAACACCGCTTTCTGCCGGATTGTTGCTTAGTTATGAAACAATCAAACGTGAAATGCTCAATAACCCGGACATCATGCCGATGATGATTCTGCTCACCGACGGGGCAGGCAATGTCAGCATGAGCGAAAATATGTCACCGCAGGAAGAAGCACACTATGTTGCCAACCTGATTCAAGACCGCGAAATCCGCACCGTCACAATCAACATGGAACACATCGCTTTCGATCAAGGTTTAGCGCAACGTCTCGCAGACCGTCTCGGGGGACCCTGCTACACCCTCGGACAAATCCGCGCCGATAACCTGCTTGAAACTGTCAAAGCCGAAATCGAACGCGGCTAGATATGCTTCTATACTAAAAGGGCGCAACACATGCGCCCTTACTTTTGAACTGCCTTTCAAGTTATGCGACTAGTTCGATGACCGGGATAACAACTCCAGTCCACGCTGCAAATCCATCAAAATTGCAACAACCAACCACAAAATGATAAATCCACCGATGAGCGCGGGGAGATATGTCCCGACATTCCCTGGAAGATTATTTAGAGCCGTTGCTGCTGCGATAAATTCATTGTTGGCGAGTTGCAATTCATCACTCACCGTATCCAGTGACACACTCATCGCTTGAATTTCGGTGAAGCTGACTTCAAGATTTTCAAAAGTGTTATTCATGTCATTTGCAAAGGTGTTGAAATCCTCTGCGAAAGGAACATCCGCCCGGAAATAATCTTCAATGACTTCCGATAATGTGTTATCAGAGCCAAATATACCCAGGGGGATCACATCAATAATCCGCGCCGCTTCAAAAGGCACATCAATCGCGAGTTCGGTATCAATCTGCGGCATATCCGGTAACTCATCCAGAAATGTCGTGATGGATTCCGCTGAATCAGCCACAGACAGGAAAATTCCTTCTGACACCTGTGCATTATCCTGTAAATCACCTGCAAGTGCATCGAGTTCATCTCCTGCATTGTTGAGATGTTCCTGTGCGCTAACAAGATGCCCCCGCACTGCATTAAATGCCATCACAAGAATGAGTAGAATCGCAACGGTGAATGCCGCCCGTACCAGCAATAAAACCCCGATAATTTTCTTCATGATTGATGTCCTTGATGTCTACAACGATTATTGCCGGAATTATAAATGTATTCCTGTATGCTGTACTATGCCTATGATTAATCATTAGCTGGCAGTACTGGCACAAAAATGCCTCACTGACAGTGCTCTGTCACGCCTACCGGCAGAACTGACATAAAAATCACTCGCTGCCATTAACTGCCACAACGCTCTGCCACTCCGGGCATATGAACGGTCATATCAACGTTGATATGCACAACATCTCAAACTGACTTTCTGCTATGGTGTAAATAGAGACACAAACACCCGTAGATAGGATGTTTCTATGCCTGAAAACTTAGCCCGATATGGGGATGCGATAACTTGCACTCGAAATAAAAGAAGCAAAATAATAGAAGGGGAGGACTCAAGCATTGGCAGAAAAACTATTCACCACTGCCATAAAATATAAGGGGCAAATCACCGATTAGCCCCTGCTGATAACTGTCTACTGAAAATCCCCTCTCCATAGAGAGCTTGCGAACGCTCATGGGGAGGGGACTCAGGGGAGGGGTCACGCCATCTCACGCGCCAGTTTGTCCGCCTCTTCCATCTCCATGCGGATAAGCTCACGACGCAGCGTTTTACCAACAGCAGATTTCGGAAGTTCATCAACAAAACTGTATCGGCGTGGAATCTCATAGCCAACCAGATGCTCTTCACAGTGTTTCATCAGTTCTTCTTCTGTGACGCTCATCCCCGGTTGTAGCACAATCCAGGCTTTCAAGGCTTCCTGACCATGTTTTTCAGGATGAGGAATTGCCGCAACACCGACTTCAAACACCGCCGGATGATACTTGAGCGCAACCTCAATCGTCGCCGGATAGACATTGTAACCACCGATAAGCGCCATGTCTTTCTTGCGGTCAACGATGTAGAAATAGCCGTCTTCATCCATTTTTGCAATGTCGCCTGTATAGAGCCATGTTTTGCCGTTTTCGTCTTTTCGCAGCGCATTATTGGTCTCTGTCGGCATCCCGTGATAGCCCTTCATCAGGTTCGGTGCAGAGATCACCAGTTCACCAACATCACCAACAGGCAATTCGGTATCAGGATCGTCGATTGCCACAATTTTCATATCAACATCGGGGTAAGGCATCCCCACACTGCGGATTTTCTGTTCACCCTGGGACGGATTAGAGGTTACAGCAACAAATGTCTCACTCATGCCATAGCCTTCGGTGATACCAACCGGAACACGGGCATCATATTCTTCTTTGGTTTTCGTGGGAAGCGGCGCAGACCCACTGGCATTCAGGACAAAGTTTTCCAGCGAAACTTCACCGGATTGCACACGCGGATGATTGTTAATCGCATTGTACAGCGCAGGCACACCCAGCATCACACGTGGCTGATAGTGACCGATAATATCGACCACTTCATTGACATCACGCGGATTCGGGACAAGCACAATTTCACCGCCCCCGATGATGCACTGGGTTAGCAAAACAACCAGTCCATACACATGGAACATCGGAATCGCACCGAGATAGTTGATTGTGTCATATTGGTCGAATCGCCCAGCATAAAATCCCGACCAGGTTTGCATCGCATAGCAATTCATGACCAGAGCACCATGTGTACCCATCGCCCCTTTGCTAACGCCTGTTGTACCACCCGTATACTGGAACAGCGCGAGGTCATCCTGAGTTACAGGCACATCGACACTGCGTCCTTTGTACTCGCTCAATAAATCTTGAAACCAGACATCGCCCTTATGCAAGTCAACCCGATGTCCGCCTTTTTTCTCGGCAGCAACAGTGAACAGGAACTTTGCAGCACCCGGTAAATACTCTTTGATGTTGCTGACAATGATAGTTTTCGCTTTTGTTTCTTTCTGAATGCTCTTAATCGTGTTGTAGAACATGCTCAGGCAAATCACGATTTCAGCATCACAGTCATTAATCTGATATGCCATACGTTTTGCCGGATAGGTCGGATTGGTGGCAGCGACAACACCACCGGCTTTGAGGATTGCCCAGTACGAAACTGCAAACGAAGCCGTATTGGGCATCACAATGGCAACCCGGTCACCTTTTTTCACGCCAAGCTCCACCAGTGCCGCCGCCAGTGCATCCGATAGCTCATGCAACTCGCGATAGCTCATGCGTGTATCCTGACGACCCATGACCGGAATTTTTGCTGTGGTAATCAATGCTGTTCTATCGGGATGTTTTTCAGAGGCTTCTTTCAAATAATCATGCAATACCTGTGTGGGATAAGGTTCTAAAGAATCAGGAACATGCTCATCATAATTTTTTGTCCAGGGACGTTCCGCATAACTGACCATAATACTATTTCTCCTAAAAATTTTAACGACACCATGTCTTATAAATAATCTTATAGGAAAAGAGGCAATGCGCCAACAAAGTCAGCGCAAATTTCTTGTTAGAGAGTGTAATCAACTGCGTGGACTTTCTCCGCATATTCACGGATAAATCCGAGTACTTCGATGTGTGCGGGATGGTCATTGTAGATTTTGAGCGTGTCGTAGCTTTCAAATTGAGAATACAGGCACATATCAAATGAACGCCCTGACTCCACTTCGTCTATTCCGACTTCATATTTTTTGATTTCAGAGATTTTTGCAGGGAGTGTTTCTAACTTTTCTTTGATAGCACCGGCTTGCGTTTTATCTTTTAACTTGAGAAATACTACATGGGCAATCATGTCAAATCCTTTTTATGAGTTTTTTGCATGAATCAGGGAACGAAACCCTCATTCTTACTGTCATTAACTATGAAATTAACACAGATAGATAGGAATGGCGAGAGATGTTCATCCGTAAAATAATCGTTCTACTGATAGTTGCGTTTGTGATGGTTGCCTGTTCATCTGCAACGCCTACACCTGAAGCGAGTGCAACACCGGCAGTCATCATCGTAACGGCAACTCCCTTACCGACATTGACTCCGACTCAAACATTTATACCGACGACTGCTCCAACGGCAACATCAACATTGCGCCCGACAGCCGTTATTCCGACCGCCTGTACCAACGATTTAGAGTTTGTGGCAGATATGAGCATCCCTGATGGGAGTGTCGTCTCAGCCGGAGCAACCATCACAAAAACATGGCGTGTTCGTAATGCCGGAACATGTACCTGGAATAGTAACTACACCTTCCGTCAAATTGGTGGTGATGCACTCACCGCTCCTACCGTTGCCGCACCTGTTGCCGGACGGGGACAAATCATTGATATATCCGTGACGCTGACTGTCGGAACAAATGTCGCTGCCTACGATAACCTTGAACGGGCAACGTTCCAGATGTTCAATGCGAGTGGTGTTGCCTTCGGTGATGCGCCCTATATCGAAGTTGCGATTCAAGCTGCGAGTAGTGGCTGTACAGATGCAATGACCATTACAAACGCACCGTCAGAAATAGGTTTCCTGTCAGCAGGTGAGATATTGCCAGTTAGCTGGACAATACTCAATTCCGGTACATGCACATGGAATGGCTATACAGTCGAACGATTGGGCAGTGGCTCACCATTACTCGGCGCGAATTTACCACTCACATTGCCGAACATTGCGCCGGGACAGAGCCATACCTTTACGGTGAATGCGACGATGGCAGACGGTACAACTGGATTCGGTATCTATAATATGGTGATGGTGGTCATGAATAGCGCCGGGACACAGGCAGTTGGCTCAACGTTCATGTATCAGGCGGAATACGATAGCGGGTCTGGCTGTTTCTGGGATAGCGACTTTGTAACTGATGTGACGATTCCCGATGGCACAGTGGTCAATGTCGGGGAATCATTCACTAAAACATGGCGTCTGGAAAATTCGGGCACATGCTCATGGGATAACTTTAGAATCCTCATGATTGAAGATGAAGATAATGCCTTTGAATTTGTAGGCGTCAATAACTACGTGACTTTGCCTTTTGTTGCTCCGGGCGATACTGTCGATATTAGCGTGGTTTTGCGCTTGAGAAACACTGTCTCTGATGGTGAAACTGTCCGCGCTCGTTTCCAGATACAGGGTGTGGAAAGTACATTCTTCGGCACAATGCCTTACGTTGAAGTCGAAGCCAATCGTTAACTGATATACGGGGACGCTTGTGTATTGCGTCCCCGCTTAACTTAGCTTTCGATAGGAATCCATTTGTAATTTTGACCATCGCGTTCAACATGACCCAGCCCAGGGAAGGGCAGGTGATAGAACAGAACCAATTTTTCACGGCTAATTGCATTCCCGAGTTGAGCACGACGTGTTTTAACCGCAAGTTCGGCATCAGTATCCCATACAAAATGCCATTCCGGGTAAGTGAATTGTGAGGTGTGATGCAATACATCCACAAGATGCAAAAGTGACTCATCCCCGGATTCGAGATGTAAGCCGCTCTGTCCCATCGTATGACCGGGGAACGCCATCACAGAAACACCGGGTACAATTTCATCACCTGCGGATACTGTGCTGAATTTATCGCGGAGTGGATTAACTACGGCTAGAATCCCTTTGATACGGTCAGCCATATCGGGATTGCTTTCATCGCCCAGCCAGAAATCCCACTCAGTATCAAGTGTTAGATAACGGGCATTCGGAAAAGTTGCTTTGCCATCGCTCAATAAGCCTAAGTAGTGATCACCATGAAAATGTGTAATATAAACAATATCAATATCTTCGGGATTAATGCCAGCAGACTTCAGTCCTGGTACAGTTTGTCCGACTGCCGGACGTTCAGGGTTTTCTCCCATACCCGCATCGACCAGAATTTTCTTACCATCGGCTTCGATATAGAAGGTGTTGAAATAATTTTCCATCTCACCTCCGTCGTAGCCCATTCTGTCGAGAGCATCTTGAACTTCATCTTCAGTGGCATTCGGATAACGTTGCGAAATAGTTTTAGGATCAAAGCTGACTGTGCCTTCTTCCAGCACAATACAACGAATATCCCCGACAGTGGATTCGTGTGTTTTTCCCATTTTTCGACTCCTTCATGTCAAAATCGCCCTGATTATAACCTGTTCTATTAAACTTGCCTTTAATGCCAACCAATTCTAATAACATGCTATACTGTCCGAATGGAAAGCATTGTAGGAATATGATGTTTCAACGGCATAAATTCGCTATAATCAAGCTGAGACTGACTCAATACAAACCCTGGAGTACATAAAATGGCAAATGAACAGCCTTTTGCAGTATTTGAACTGAAAGAATATATGGTCATTTTTCGTCAATCGGAAGAACGTGAATTTGCTGGTGTCACTGCCAACATTCGCGGTCTGGTTCGTTGTACAGGCGTCGGTGTGCAGAGTGATGGCAAATATCAGTTAGATGTCTTTTTCCTGGCGGACTATAGTGATTTCCCCGAACCACAGGTTGACCTGGCAAATAATACCGGGGCACTCTTCCTGCCGATGGCGGATATGAGCACCTTCATTGATGTTCTGCGAAATGAAAAACCGATTTACGGGCATCTACGCGGCGATAATCCACAACTGACCAGTGTAACCACAACCAATGAACCTGTAGGTGCGGGTGACGAAGATTTTTAAGCTGAAAATATAATGAGTTTATACAGATAGTCCGTTGATTATTAACTGGCTATCTGTTAAACATTAATTACCCGAAAACTTACGTCTTTATCTCGCTGAGTTAGTGTTATACTGGGAGATGATGAAGACATGGAGACCGGAATACCATGACAGCACGAATTTTGTGTGTCGAGGACAATCCGCAAAATATGCGACTTGTCCGTAAACTCTTAAAACGTCAGTACACTGTCCTTGAAGCCGAAGATGGGACAACTGGCTTGCACATGGCAGAAAATGAATTGCCTGATCTGATTCTGATGGATATTAATCTACCGGATATTGATGGTATTGAAGTGACCAAACGTATTAAAGCACAGGAACACCTCAATCATATTCCTATTATTGCGCTTACAGCTAATGCGATGTATGGTGATGAGGCAAAATACATTGCTGCGGGCTGTGATGGCTATATCGCAAAACCCGTCGATAAACAAAAATTACATAGCGAAATCGAACGTTTTCTGGCAAAGCCCGAAGAAAGCTAAATCTCTTCGCGAAGAGGATGTTGTTGATTTGTTCTTAAACTTGTTAAAATGGTGCGTATTTTATTTGTAAAGACACATCCTATAAATGTTATCATCATTCAGGAGCATCCTTGATGACGCGAATTTTGTATGTTGAAGATAATCCACAGAACATGAATTTAGTGTGCCGTATCCTGAAACATGTAGGGGGCTACGAGGTACTCGGCGCGGTTGATGGTCATTCCGGTGTGGAAGAAGCTGTCAAAAGTAAACCTGATCTGATTCTGATGGATATTAACCTCCCTGACATTAGTGGTCTGGAAGCTGCTGTTCTCATTAAAGCGAAACCGGATTTGAAATCAATTCCTATCGTGGCGTTTACTGCGGATACCAATGAAGCTGACCGCAATAAATATATTGAAGCCGGATGTGATGGGTATCTACCAAAACCTGCCAGCGCTCAAAAACTCCTCCAGATTGTGCAGCAATTCATCCAATAGACATGTGTCCGGGTGTGGCGCGTGTCATGCCCGATGCCATATTCCCCCGATACCTTTCAACAATCGTGTAGCTAGATTGTCCTTAATATAGCCATTCTCAAGAAACCACTGATAGCTTTCTTCCACACTCTGACGAATCGGTATTTCAGGCTGATGTAATTCACGGTGTGCTTTACTGGCATCAAAATAGACATTGCGTGCTCCGAGCCGTACCTGGTCACTATTTACAGGTGTATTGATGCCGATTCTTCTCAATAGATTGACCACATTCGCAGCAAACGGAATCAGAAAATCCGGTGTCGGGAAAATCGGTGCTGCGACTCCGGCAACCTCAGCAATCAGCCCGAACCATTCTTTATTGCTTAAATTCTCTGTGCAAAGCAGATAGCGCTCTCCTGTGCGACCTTTTTTCGCAGCAGCCAGGTGACTCGCAGCAATATCCCGTACATCAGAAACCGCAATCCCACCGGATGATTTCGGGACAAGCCATTGTAGATGCGCCACCTGCACGATATAACTTCCACTTATCATATTTAAATCCCCCGCACCGATAACAACCGATGGATTGACTGTGACCACATCTAATCCATCAGCAACATATTCCTGCACAATTTCTTCTGCGAGGACTTTGCTATATCCGTAGGGGAAGTGTTCGGGTGGCATATTGAACGGGACGGATTCATCGGACGGCGTGTCATCATCCGGTAAGCCAATAGCTGCCGCGCTACCTGTGAAGATGACCCGTTTGACACCCGTTTCCTGTGCTGCTCTGAGGACATTGCGCGTGCCTTCGACATTGACCTCAAACAGGTGTGAGGTATCTGCACGCCAGTAATCTGCGACTGCTGCGACATGAAAAACCCATTCACAGTCTTTGAAGGCTTGTACAAGGGAGTCATAATCCAGGACATCGCCTATGGTTGACGCATAGTCTAAGCCGGAGAGTGCATCTTTTTTGCTGGATTGCCGATGCAGTACACGCACACTGTGACCATCATCTAAGAGTGCGCGTACTACATACGAGCCGATGAATCCTGTGCCCCCTGTAACACATGCCAGCATCAGATTTCAGAATTTTTCAGTTTACGTTCGGGTAGTGGAACAATTAACGCGCCGATTAAGCCAATTGCTGCTAGTGCAACGCCTAGCCATAATACCGGACTGTACGAGCCTGTTAAATCGAGGCTAAGACCGAAGAGAATCGGACCAATGGCTGTGCCTGTGACCAGTGTTGTGCTGACAAATCCACGTATTGCGCCCTGATGCTTACGTCCGAATAAATTCACCCAGACCGCACCATCGAATGCGCCGCCGCCACCCATCATAATGCCGAATGCAAGTGCATATGCCCACAGCAGATAGGGTGTCGTCATGTACATAGCGAGTATCATCGCGGTAATTAATGCGCCCAATTGCAGTGCCATGATAACTCCCGGACGTAATCGGTCTACCAGAATCCCGAAATCAATCGAATAAACGGCAGTAAAAATGGTAATCAGGGCATAAGTTGATGCTGCTGTTGCGCCATCATGACCGAGTTCTTCAAAAATCGAAATCTGATGCAAAATCAGACCTGTGCCCCATGCCGGAGAAATGATTCGCCCGAAAACGAATGTCCAGAAGGTGACATTTTTTACAACTTCACTCAATTGCCAGCCGGATTCAGCCAGAACAGCATTTGCGTCATTACTTTCTGCGCTAAATACTTCGCCATCCGGCAAAAGACCGAATTCTTCCGGTGTGTTCCGCATAAAAAGCCATGCCATAGGAATCACGACGATAGCAACAGCAATTCCCAGGTAAATCCACACGGTGCGCCAATCGGTAACTTCTAATGTGCGTTGCAGGAAAGGCACATAAGCTGCCTGGAAAAGCGCAAATGAGACGAAAACGATACTCATCACCCGTCCACGCAGATTATTGAACCATTCGGCAACCACTGTTGTATTGACCAGACCCAATGACCCTTGCCCGAGCATACGAATACCGAGAAAGGCGAAGAATAGCGTAATCGGACCATTCACCAGTGAGAATAAGACCAGCACTGTCGCGAATAGTGCCGCAATCACGACGACCATTGTACGATTGCCGATACGGTCAATTAATTTGCCGACAAAGGTCAAACTCAGCGAGGCAAAAAACGTCCCGCCACTGAATAATGCTGAAACCATTGTCCGGCTCAGACCAAAATCTTCAATGAAATGGTCAATGAAGAGGGATACTGTGAAACTTTGTCCCGGAGCAGTAGCAATCACACCGAGTGTTGCCACAATGAGTATAATCCAACCATAGTACACAGGAGATGTGCCGACGATGCCGCGTGCTTTCGGAGTAGATGCGCCTGTTATCATACAACCTCATATTCAATACACAATGGTTGTACCTTATGCTCATTTAGAATATCGGTCAATAACCATTGCCTTAACGGTACAAACAAAAACAGGTACATCGTGAATCCATGTACCTGCTTTGCAATTAGATGTTGTTGATACTATTCTGCATCAATCAAATGTGCGGTGAAAAACGCAATCAATTCAGCTTCGTAGTTTTCCGCCGCATAAACTCCCTGGACATGCTCCAGACCTTCGAATGCTAAGAATGTCGCGTTATCGCCAGCATTCTCATAGACCGTCTGTCCGGCTTCAACGGGCACTTGATTGTCCGCATCGCCGTGTACGATATAAATCGGACGACCATTATGATTTTGAATGGCTGTTGCCGGGTTATTTTCAGAGAAATTGATCCCGTTCAAACTTGCGACCTGGAAAAATGCGGGGCTAACGAGGTTTCCAGGCAATCCGGCTTTATTCACCTCTGCTACAACGACACTACCAATGTTATCGAAGGGACTATCCAACCACACCGCCGGAATAGCGGGTTCTTCCCCGAAAGCAATTGCAGAGGTTGCCGCGCCCATTGATAAACCCATGACACCGATATTATCTGCTTCGTATCCCTGTGATTGCAAGTAATCGAATGCACCGAGAACATCTTTGTATTCTTCATTCCCGGCTGACATGCGTCCGGTTGTGATGTCCGAGTCACCATGATTGCGTAGATCAATCATCAGCACATTGAATCCATTTCTGTGCAACATACTGGCAGGAAGGAGTACGGTAGAATCTCGCTTACACCCGTTGACACCATGTACCACAATGACAGTGTAGTCAGATGTTTCGACTGCCGGGATAAACCAGCCCGCAATTGTCACGTCATCTTCACGCGACGGGAATGTGACATCCTCATAAGACGCCATCCATAAATTTGGTACATCTTCAGTCGGGTCAGCAATTCTGAATTGTGAGACAAATTCAGTCGGGGTGTTGTTGATTTTGTCTGCCATCCAATGAACACCGCACTCCGGGTGGATAGTCGTTACCTGTCCGAAGATATAATAGCCCAGACCATAATATCCACCGACGAGAACCAGTACCACAACCGTGATTATCCCGATGATCGTCTTTCTCCCTATACGCATCTCTCTTTTCCTTTGTTAGATCGAATAATTGGATAAACCAACTATCCTATAAATAATATTTCAGACATAGATACTACCAGTAGCATATCATTTCTGGCAAAAGTAGTTAGCCATCATCATTGACTAAATTTTCGTTCAGGAAACGAATTAAAGCAGCTTCATAGATTTCAGGTTCTATATACATGGCTTCGACATGGTCGAGACCTTCAAAGGGGAGGAATTCTGCATTGTCTCCTGCATTTTGATAGAGTTGTTCCCCAAAACGGAAAGGGACACGCACATCCGCATCACCATGTACGATCATAATCGGGCGATTTTGATGATTTTGCAGTGCGCGATCAGGACTGCGTTCGTAAAAATCTATGCCGTTCAGTTGAGCAATCTGGAATGCCGGGGCAATCAAAAATGTTGGATAGCCATTGCGCTCTAATTCATACTCAACTACTTCATTGATATTACCGAAGGGACTATCCAGCCATAAAACCGGAATCTCCGGCTCTTCACCGAATGCAATTGCCGATGTGCCACCACCGAATGAAATACCCATCAATGCGATATGATCGGCTTCATATCCCTGTTCCTGTAACCAATCAAACGCCCCGAGAACATCAACATATTCGTGGTTTCCGGCAGTGGTACGCCCATTTGTGATTTCCGAGTCACCGTGATTACGGAGTTCAAGCATCAGGACATTGAACCCGTTTCTGTGTAACATCCCGGCGGGAATCAACACAGTAGAATCCCGTTTGCAGCTATGGATACCATGAACGACCAGTACAACATAGTCGCCGGGTTCTGGCGCAGGGATAAACCACCCGGATAGCTCGACATTATCTTCGCGGGAGCGGATTGTCACATCCTGATAATCTTGCATCGCGAGGTGTGGCATCGGTGTAACGTTGTCATCGGAGGCAAGCCTGGCAACAAATTCAGCCGGGGTGTTATCCCGCATTCCTTCCATCCATGCCCGTTGACAGCCTGACTCAACAGCCGTTAACTGATTGAAAACAACATAGCCAGCGCCGTAGTATACCCCGATGAACAGGACAACCAGCAAAGCAAGTAATGCAACTATAATTTTCTTACCGGAACGCATGTGAACCCCCGGGGTTTTATACTGTACAAACACTAATTGAGATAACCGTCACCAGGACAAAAAGTTGTGCAAGACTACCTAACAAATTAGTTATGTCACCTGTTGCTACTATATTTTACCTGAAATCCCGTCTTTTCTAAATGAAACATGGGAATTACTTGTCAGGGTGACTGTCGATAGTGTATCATTTTTTGAAATAATAGAAATTTACTTTTGAGGATAATAATATGGATGCTATTCAGGAGCAACAAAATTTAGAAACACTCGGTGAACGATTGAACCAGGTGCGTGAAATCCGGGGTATGAGTGCGTTGAAATTAGCCGCAGCAATGGATAGCAGTCTGACCAGCATTCGTGATTGGGAATCCGGCGCACGCAAATTGCAATCTGACACAGTGCGTCGTCTGGCAGAAGCCTTAGAACTCAGTTATCCCGAAGAAATGTACTGGCTTGGATTAGCAGGGCATATCCCGCATACGCGGATGCCAGCCAAACATCAGGTGGTTACTGCACTTGCCGCCTATTATGAGGATATTTGTCGCTTACCCTATCCCGCACAGATTATTGATCATCATTTCCGTTACTGGGTCGTGAATTCTGCGACTATTGACTTCATCGGGGAACGGGACGGACTGGTTGCTTTGATGCAGAATAAACTCACGGCAATGGATGTTATTTTCAACACACAGATTGGTTATTTCAGACGCATCTCACAGGAACAGGAAATTCGTAGCCGCCAGCATCAACTCGCACGGCGTATCATGGGACGTAGCATTCATCGTCGCCATGAACCATTTTATCAGGAACTCCCTGCAACGATGAAAAAACGCCTCTCCGATGAAGATTTTGACCGCTTCATTGACATCTGGTCAGAGGTGAATAGCGTGCTGGATTCTGTTGAGGAAAATCCGCGTCTCGCAGATGATATTATGCTACGTTATTTTGAATTCCAGTATCCCTCCGGTGATGTGCGTCGTTTGCAGATGCGTACCGATCACATCCGTTATTTCGGGGATTTGTTCGAGATTACACTGTTCTATCCATTCGGGGCGACCACAGGTGAACTCTTCATGCAAGAAGCCGACGAGGGCATTTGCCTCTGGGATGTCACCAATATCGACAATGTTCTGCGCGAATACAACTGGTAGGGCTTTTTAGATGTAGTGACACAATCCGGTGTGTCACTACTTTTTGATGATTTTATAACGATAGTATGTAACCCGATTGCGGATTGCTACGGTTGGCAAGCATCTCATCGTATAGCTTTGCAATTGCCTCCTGACCTGCATGATTCTCAACTTCAATCCAATTGCGAGCTTCAATCAGAAAGTTTGTCCACGCCGTGTCGTAACGTTCTTGATATTGTTCCCGACCCCATTCACCGATACGTTTCTGCAATTGTGCAGGTGCAAAGAAAAATTGTGGTTTAGCACCCGGTAAACCTTTTGCTGTCCCCAATTGATCCCAGTGTGTGCCGCCAACGATTGCATTGTAACGGAGATTATCAGCGAAATGCTCGTGTAGTGTGCGACGTGTTTTACAATTCCCTGCGAAATCAACATAGACAGCCGTTGCATTTGCGTCCAGTTCAGGGAGGGCAGTATAACTCAGCACGGTATCGTATAAATTGAGGCTCTCAACAAAGCGAACATTATGGTCGGATGTCAGTCCAACAAGTTGATAGTCACTGCGGTCAGCACGATATTTGTTGAGTAAAAATGCCATGCTATAAGCGGTTTTACTGGACGCACTTGAAGAAATAATCAAGTCTGCTCCGAAAAAGTCATTATCAAGCAGAAAATCATCCAGCAAAAATGAAGTTGTGAACATCGGGCGCAGCAGAGCATTTAAATCCAGATTATCCGGCGCAAATCCTGTACTATTTGCAATTCTCAGATAACGATTATATATCGGACTCAATTCATTGCGATGCGGGGCAGCATCAACAAAACCGGAGGGGCTAATTTTACCCGCCTGAATTAGCAGATGGCTTGCTAGGGGGAAGAATCCATAAATCTGTTCTCCGGCAGCAATCTCACCTGAGTTTGATTCTATGACTGTTGCAAAACCCCATACAGGCAATTTCCCCCATGCCTCATCACCTGTCGGGAAGAAATCCCAATAACGCAATGCCTCGCCGGAATGAGCATAGGTGGTGTTATTTGCGGTGAATGCGACTGATGTGATTTCCAGCAGAACGTCATTATCCTGTGTCACCTGTGGTGTATCAACGCTGCGGAATTCATGCTGCTGAATATTATTCTTTTTAATCCAGAATTCTATTGTGGGCATCTCAAATCTTTTCCATAAATTTGTCTATGAATTTCCACATTAGATTAGCGTCTGATATATTCCAACGCAACTGCAATCATAAGAATAATGAGCGGGGATTTGCAGCGCCGGGGCAATTTAGCACCCGATAAACAGCGAGAGTATCTGCCTACCGGGTGAATATTTTAGTAGTAGTCTGCTAGATGTCTTTCCATCATTGCGAGGACTTCTTCAAAACTTTCTTCCGGTGCCTCAAGAACATCCCTGCGACCGGTAATTTTCTCGACAAAAGTCTTTGCGATTTTCAACATGCCCGAAATTTGTGTTCCCCAGATAATTTGAGTGCCCATTGCCGGATGTGAATTCAAATCCGATAACTTCGTTAGCGCCTGCAACTCGATTTTTGTGTCGAACAGCAAAATAGTATGCAACTTTTGTCGGGGTGGGATACCGTCCAGAACACGACGATACAAATCTGCAATCAACATACTGGTCTGACGTTTTGATTCTCCCGATGTAATCATGATGCCCAATGAATCCCCTACAGGAATTTGAATTGGTATATTGGGATCATCATGCTCAATCACATTGTAGTAAAAATGCGTTAACCCATCGCTCTTGAGCGCATTTACCAGTTCCTGTTTATAGTAGGGCGGGTCATCTTCCCCGAAAACTTCTTTGATTTTGACCAGTAATTCTGCATCGTAGTCCTGAACGATTTCTAATAGCGTCATTGATAGTCCTTATTGTTTTTAACGATAAAAATCCAACTGATATGAAGTATTGGAATATTTTAGTAAAATTGATTTATGTTTTAATTTGTAATTTATCTTAATTATATGTCAATTTTTAATATTTTCAATCACAATTATTCGTTGATTTGCAACAAAAAAGCACAACCGCGCTGGTTGTGCTTTCGGAATGACTGATTATTGCAGATAGATGGCTCAGTCGCCTGCTTCTGCGAGTGGCTGGAGTTCTTCTTCGTGTTCTTCGAGCCAGTGAATCGTACTCATGGCTGCGCTCACACCCTGACCGACACTGGTTGCAACCTGTCGCCAGATTTCGTCCTGAATTTCCCCGGCGGCAAAGACACCATCGACACTGGTACGATAGCGTTCATCGGTGATGACGTAACCATTGTCATTTAGTGCAATCTGGTCGCCGAATACTTTGCTATTGGGAACATGTCCGATGAAGATGAACACACCTTCTGCTGGATGTTCGGTGGTTTCATCAGTCTGGTTGTTCTTGAGTGTCACTTTATTGACAATACCATTCTCTCCGGCATGGATTTCTTTAACTTCCGTGTTCCAGATAAAGCTGATTTTCTCGTTGTTGAATGCACGTTTGGTCAAAGCAGGACCCGCACGCAATTCATCACGACGGTGGATAATTTCAACTTTGTTGGCGAAACGTGTCAGGAAGAGGGCTTCCTCAATCGCACTATCGCCACCACCAACAACTACAATATCCCGACCACGGAAGAAAAAGCCATCACATGTACCACAGTAACTAACGCCTGTGCCGACATATTCCGCTTCGCCCGGAATGTTTAATTTGCGGGGGTCAGCACCAATCGTGATGATGACGCTATCCGCAAGGTAAGTTTCGCCATGTGTTTTGACTGTAAACGGCGACCCGTTGTCGAAATCGACTTCAGTCACCAGGTCGAAAACATATTCTGCGCCGAAATGTTCGCTATGTTCTTTGAGTTTATCGACCAATTCTGCACCACCCAGGTGAACATAACCGGGGTAATTTTCGATTTCATGGGTGAGGGCAACCTGTCCACCCAGTTGATTCCCTGCAATCACAACAGGTTTCAGATCCGCACGGGCGGTATATAAAGCAGCAGCCATTCCTGCGGGACCCGACCCGATGATCACAACACGTTCTTTCTTCATGTTTAAAATTTCTCCTACCGATACGGACGGTTTTATGATTCTTCTTCTAATTCAGGTAAGTCATCCATCATTTCTGCTTTGAGGACATTCACCAGTGCGATGAACTCCTCACGACAATCGCCCCAGAATTTCATGTGTTCTTTGAGTTCCGGGAGGACATCGTCTAAATCTTTCCCCTCGGCAACTTGCTCTGCCAGACGGGACATCTGTTCACAATGGTCGTTACAATCCATGCTGATGATTTGCTCGTTGTCCGGGGCGTTCTCAACAAAATTGAGCAAATCATTCAGGTTTTTTCTCGCTTTTTCTTTATCGGTCATTTTGCCTCAGACTCCTATGACAACTCTGTTCCCTTTGATGTAGACAGCATACAATTTCTTACACTGTCTAACTAAGACATCGTCTCAATCATCCTGTGTAATTATTTGGACGCATTGTAGTGTATGAACTTACGCGGTTTCTGTAAATATCCTGTCAAAAAATGATGAAAAATGATGAATGTCACGTTTAAATTTTCTAAAATGGTGTAAATCAGTTGACTGATGGATAGCAACACCGTACACTCAACCGGAAAAATAAACTTCTATCAAGGATTTTAAATGAAAATTTTAGTGATTGGTGGCACACGCTTTTTCGGACGGGCATTTACAGAACAGGCGCTCAGCAAGGGGCATGATGTAACTATTTTCCATCGTGGACAGAGTGATTCAGAGCATTTTGACGGCGCAAACCGTATCATCGGTGATCGCCATACCGACCTCGAAAAATTGGGAGATGGTTCATGGGATGCAGTGCTTGATACCTGTGGATTTACACCCGACGCGGTGACAAAAGCGGCTGAATATCTCAAGGACAAAGTGGAACATTATGTATTCGTGAGTTCGATTTCTGTTTATACTGAATCAACAGAAGCAAATCGCACGGAAGATGCAGAATTACTACAACATCCCGAAGGCGAACCCACTGACGAGATGAAAATGGAAAATTACGGGTCGCTCAAAGTGCTGTGTGAGCAAGCCGCAGAAGCTGTTATGCCCGGTAAAGTGACACAGGTTCGCCCCGGTTTGATTGTGGGACCACATGATGCCTCGAATCGCTTCACATACTGGCAAACCCGTGTTGCTAAAGGTGGCGACGTACTTGTACCCGGCGATGCTAGCTGTGTCGCTCAGATAATTGATGCCCGTGACCTGGCAGCATTTTGTCTTAAAGTCATCGAAGATAAGACTATCGGCGTATTCCATGTGACGGGACCTCAAGAGCCATTTCCTCTGAAAACCATCATCGAAACAGCAAAAAAGGTTTCAGGAAGTGATGCTAATTTCGTTTATGTCGATGAAGATTGGCTTGTAGAAAACGAAGTTGGTCCCTGGATGGAATTACCGCTCTGGTTGCCTTCTGAATCGGGACAGGCAATGATGAATGTCGATATTCAACGCGCATTAGATGCTGGACTGAATATTCGCCCGCTAGAAGAAACCATCCGCGATACATTGGATTGGTATGACAGCATCAATGGCGATGAACAGGAATGGGCAGCAGGCATGAAACCGGAACGTGAAGCTGAACTCCTCCAGAAATGGGCGGAAAAAGCATAAATTGCCTTAAGGCAGACGTAAAATTTGGGATTTTGTAAGGGCAGACCGCCGATCTGCCCTTACATTATCATAAATAAGCATTATCCCAAAAACTATTTATAGTATTTGCCTTCACTATAAAAAAGCCTGTACCCTTATCAAAAATAGTGGAGGCAAATTGATGTCCGATATTCTCAAGCAACAAATCTCCTATTATCAGGCACGCGCTACCGAATACGATGAATGGTGGTATAGTCAGGGGCGTTATGACAGAGGTGAAGTCCTCAATCGCCAGTGGGAGCAGGAAGGGCAAATCGTTCGTGATGCTCTACACAAAATTCCTGCCCGGAAACACATCCTCGAACTCGCACCGGGAACAGGCATCTGGACACAGGAATTACTCAAAATAGGCGAACAAATCACCGCTGTTGATGCCTCATCTGAAATGATTGCGATTAACAGAGCAAAATGTCAATCCGACCGTGTGAATTACATTCAGGCGGATTTATTCGAATGGCAAAGTGACCAACAATTCGATATGATTTTCTTTGGATTCTGGTTATCGCATGTCCCGCCGGAAAAATTTCAAGACTTTCTCAAGCGCGTCAGTGCCATGCTCAAACCGGATGGGGTGCTGTTCATGGTTGATTCGCTCCGCAACAAAATGGCAACCGCGAAAAATCAAAATATGCTAGAAACAAGTCATATTCATCATAGAATTCTTAATGATGGTAGTGAATTTCAGATTATCAAGGTTTTTTATCAGCCAGATGCGTTACAATCAGACTTAAAGCGGGTCAAAATCAATGCCGATGTTCTCACAACCCCGCAATTTTTTATCTATGCACAGGGACGAAAAGCTAAAGAATGACATCACGCACCTTATACATGATACGACATGGACAATACGACCACAGCGTTAAAACGGCTGATGGTGGTAGTTTAACTGAATTGGGACGTGAACAGGCAAAACATGCCGGGAAAGCAGTCTCACGTATCCCGATTGATGTACTCCATGCCAGTACTATGACCCGTGCTATCGAAACAGCGAATATCATCGCACAACAGTTAAATGTCGAATATAAGACGCATGATGTCATCCGTGAGGCGATTCCCACAATTCCACCGCGCATTGCTGCTGAAATTTTGCAATTGATGGAAAAAGATGAACACTTTACACATGATACGATTCATCAGGATCAAAAACGGGCGGACGAAGCCTTTGAGAAATTTTTCGCACCACCGGAAACCGATGCACAATCGACCCATGAAGTGATGGTCTGTCACGGGAACATCATGCGTTATCTGACCTGCAAAGCCCTGGATGTGAACGTTGATACCTGGGCGAAGCTGGATATTAATCACTGTGGCATTACAATCATCACTGTAGATGACCAGGCACGCCGCCGGCTCATCACCCACAATGCAACCGGACACCTCCCGACCAATATGTTAACCGATTAGTGCTGGAAATGGAGCTACTATGAACTATGAAACTGACCTTGATTCAGAATAAAGTCGATGAATTATATGATTTTGCGATTGAACATTATCCGCAGGGAGATAATCGCCCCGAACAATTGCGAAAATTCGCGGACGCAGCTTTCAATAGCGCAGATGATAAAGAATTACATGAACGATTGCTTTATTTGCAGAGCTTTGTGCATAAAGGTATGAAACGCTTTGCTGATATTCGCCTGAAGGCAACCCCTGATTCTAACTACACAGACTCAGACTTGAACGATAAGCTCCAGACCTTGAGCACCGAACTACACAGTTTGATTGAAGACATGTTAAAAGCAAAACCATAAATATCCTGATGTCTGAATGTGACGCGGTAATTTAAATCATTTATCGCGCAGGATATAATTGGTCACAATGGTCAGGAAAATTAGCGCAAACAGCACGAATCCTACACTCCATTCAGCATCTTTTGGTGGGAATGTGTGGTCAAAGTTCATCCCGTAAAATCCGGTGATGACTGCCAGCACACCAATCACAATCGTGAAAATCGTCAGGCGATTAACAGCGACATTCAATTTGTTGGAAACAGCCGAAACATAAAGATTAATCAACCCGTTGACACTATCCCGCGAAATTTGAATCATGTCAGTGATGCGCCGCATATGATCCTGCACATCACGCAGATAATATTTGCTGCGTTCATCCACAAAGACCAGGTCATGCTGAATCAGCGTACTCACGATGTCGAAGCAGGGCATCACTGTCCACCAGAGCGTATTCAATGAGCGCTTATAGTCAAATAACTGTGATTGCATCTCTGAATCAGGACTTTTGATCATCTCATTACCGAGCGCGTCGATCTCATCTTCTATCTGTTCCAATAAAGGCAAATACGAATCGACAACCGTATCAAAAAGAACATAGAGCAGATAGGTACTCGAAATCGCAAAGGGGATACGGGACGGGTCAATACGCCGTTGCGCTTCATCCACAATCGGTTCGGCATTGGCATGAGCCGTAATGACATAATTCTTGCCTACAAAAACTCCGAGTTCACGTCCGCTTAATTCGCCGTTTTCGAGCTTGACCGGATTGAGAATGATAAATAGATGGTCGCTGAATTCTTCTGCTTTGGGGCGTTGTTCCTGATTTTGAATATCTTCAATTGCGAGAGGATGTAGATTAAAAGTCGTTTGCAGCATGTCTACATCAGCTTGTGATGGCGCGGTAATATCAATCCAGATACTATCCTGTTCTGATTGGATGGCGTCCTGTATTTCATCAATAGTCAGCGATTTGATGTCGCCATTTTGACTGTAGCCTGTGATTTCCATATTGAGCCTTAATCCACTACCGCAATGCGTTTGAATATGTCATGTACGTCACCGACACGGCATAATTCTGTCCCGGGCGTCATGACTGCCGCACTTCCCGCCGAAATACCATAACGGACTGCCGTTGTTAAATCATCGCCATTACTCAATGACCATACAATCCCGCCAACCATGCTATCTCCCGCACCGACTTTACTCTGAATCGGCACAACAGGGGGACGCATTTTGATTGCTTCATCGGCAGTAATCATCATCGCACCCGATGCACCCATCGAAATCACGAAAACCTCTGCCATCCCGTTGCTAATCATCTCACGCACAATATCGAGCATTTTATCTTCGCTCTGAAATTTTTTGCCGGAGAGTAGTTCCAGTTCATGCAAATTTGGTTTCAGCATAAAAACACCCGAATCTGCACAGGCTTCAAGCGCTTCTCCCGAAGTATCAACAATCAATTTGCTATCAGTGTTTTTTACACGGTCAGCTAGAATTTTATAGAAATCGTCCGGCATTCCAGGCGCAAGACTACCGCTCGCGACAATATAATCGGCTTCCTGTTGCAAGGTCGCATCAATACAGCGTTCCCATTCAGTTACATTCGGACCGGGCATCCCGAAACGGAATTGCAATCCGGTTGATTTTTCGTAGATGGTGAGGTTTTCGCGGGTGAGACCATTAATTTGAATTGGAATTGTGCTGATATACTCGGCTTCCAGTAATTGATTGAGCATCTGCCCGGCACCCCCGCCGGAAGTGAAAATCGCAGTGGAGTCTCCGCCTAACTTTTTGACTGCACGGGTGACATTTATTCCGCCACCTCCAGGATGAAATTCCGGTTCTTCGCAACGGAGTTTAATTTCACTGGCAACAGTATCGACGCTACTGCTTTTATCTATCGTGGGGTTCACGGTCAGGGTGACAATTTTGCTCATCAATGATTTCCTCTACATTCTGCATGGTATTCTGTAGGGGCGTAACATGTTATGCCCTTACAATTCAATTATAATAGCGCAAATTATTTTTTCGGTCGGGCAAAATAGATGAGTTCGTAGCCGAATAATCCGGGTAGAATCTGTGGCGCAGATGAATTACCTGTTGCCCGTGCAATTCGATTCGCCATTTGCTGAATCATGCTCCCGGCTGTCTTAAAATCGAACACGTGATAGCCATTTTGCTCTAAGAGTTCCTGACCTGTTTTACGGGTATAGAGCTTGAGGTGTGTTTTATCCATCACGCCATATTCTTCATAATCGAAGTTACCCATCAACAATTTCAGGCGCACCTGCCAGTAAGCCACATTCGGTAGAGAGACGATGATAAGCGCATCGTCGTTCAGCATTTCGCGGGCATTTTGTAAGAGACGTTCCGGGTATTTGAGGTGTTCTAAAATCGCTGCCGCAAGAAATACGTCATAGGGCGCACTATCGTTCGCGACAGTCAACGCATCCTCTGCATCTAAATCAACGGTATAGACTTCGCTGGTACGTTCAGCCGCAATCCGTGTGGCATTTTCATCAAATTCTAGCCCGGTCACACGACAGCCTAATTTCTGTTCCATATAACCGGATAAATACCCCGATGCGCTCCCTAATTCGAGCACACGGCTATTTTCCGGTATTTCGCGCATGATGATACTGTGCGCTTCATCAGGATGTGCTGTTTCCAGATTGAAAATATCATCCATGTGATACTTGGGATTGGCTGTCATGACTGTCACTTCCGCGCAATAATCATTGTCATGAAATTGAATGACCAGGGCGCAATCACACGCAGCGCATCGCCTAAGAGTTCAGCATAATAACTGGTCTGATAATAGCCTTCGCCCTGGAAAATGCTGCCCAATCCCCATAATGTGAAGGATTGCGAGGTCGGCACAGCTTTTACCACATCAAAGCCGACTGCTGTGACTTCTTCTATCAGTTGATCTTTTGTATAGGTACTTTCATAGAAATCTTCGTCTATCAGTGTGCGACCCTGTTGTTCACGTCGCCATTGCGCTAATTTCCAGACAATGTTGGGGTAGGGAATGGTGATGACTGCGACGCCGCCGACTTTCAACACACGATAGGCTTCGACCAGCGCATCGTGCATTCCTTGCTCAAAATGTTCCAGCACACCGAATGATAAATATGCGCCGAGGGAATTATCAGGGAAGGGTAAATAGTGAATATCAGCCCCTGCCAGTTGGAGGGTATCTGTATGTTGTTTGCTGGCGAATAGTGCGTTGACTGCATAATCAACACCGACGACCTTATAACCCATTTCTTGCAGTGGAATCAGTGCTGAACTGAGTCCGCTTCCAGCTTCTAAGATGATGTCTTCTTTATTGAGATAGGGCAAATATTCATTACGTCCGCGAATCGCACGCTTGTAATATGCGGTCTGGAGTTCAACATCAACGGAGGCACTATCCCAGATATTTTCCCATGCCTGACGTGTGCTATCGTAGAGATTATTATCACTCATGTATTTCTTTACCTGTGTATTCTGTATGCGCCGCGCATTGTAGCACAGGCTGTTATTCTTGAAAGCTAAGAATTTGGAATCTTGAGAGACATCGGGTCATCATAGGGGAAGTCTTCCGGTGATGTTCCCTCCGGTTTGATGAATGGTGGATGCGGGAAATCCGGGATTTTATCCTGTGGCAGCATCTTGATGACTTTTGCCGGAACGCCTCCTGCCATCGAATAGGGTGGAATATGACGGGTGACAACGGAATTAGCGCCCAGAACGACATTTTCGCCGATGATAACACCTTTACCAATCACGCTACCGGGACCAATAAATGTCCCGCGACCAATGCGAATCGGCGCGACTTGCGGCGGGAATAGTTCAGCGACGAGAGGCGTAATATGCCAATCAATATGACTGAAAAAACGTGCGCCATCACCGATAGCGGTATAATCACCAAATTCAACTGTCGAGCCGAGGTCAATCATAAGCTCCCGTCCGAAAATGACATCCCGTCCGATTGATAAGGGTTCGAATCGCGCACGATGTACACCGAGTATCCACATACCTTCGCCCCCCTGTGCGCCTTCACCGACAGTTGCTCCGAAAGCCTCTAACATAGGATAAAGATAACGCTGTGGTTGCCGCTTGACCAGCAGAGAGACATCGGCTGTCCCCCAGATAAAATTAAGCCAGCGTCCGTACAAAATCAGGCTTTGCAGGGTCAATGGACGCATCACCACGCGGATAAGCCCGGCAATGTAATGCCCTAAGAGTCCCCGTCGTTTGATGGAAAGGTCACGTTCGACATTGCTGGCTTCCGCACCGTCCAATCCATGAATCCGATTATAGTATTCCTGCATTTTCCAATTGATCCATTCTGTTGTCATATGTGTGATGCTTTAAGACATGTTCGTATGCCGCATCAGCAATTGCCTGACGTTCATTCTCATGTGCGAGATAATAGGCGACTTTTTCTTGCAAATCTTGCACATCCTCAAACACGATAAGATGCTCTCCCGGAGTAAACCATTCCTGGATGCCGGGACGATTATCCACAATCTGAAATGCGCCAACACCTGCTGCCTCAAATAGCCGCATATTACCGCCATAGCGCATGAAATTGCCATGCACATTCACACTAATTTTCGAGGACGATAATACCTCTAACATGCTTTCGCCGAGTGCCGACCCGCGCAAAAAAGGTTTCAGGCTATCCGGGACATCATGTACAGTCCAGATACCTGTGCCAAATTCGGATAGCGCGGATAATGCTTCGACCCGTTCACTGTACAGATTTTCCGGCAACAATGTTCCCACGAAACCAACATCGACCGCTAAATCAGGATTCACCGCACGTGGATAGTGAAAATCAGGGTCAATTGCCACACCGGGCAAACAAATCATATCTTTTGCACCGAGTTCCTGCCATTGAATACCATGATAAAAATCATTCGTGATGACCACATCAAATAGCGGGGCGCATTGTCGTTCAATAGCATGGGAAAAGACGATAGGTGATGTGCCTGTCGAATAAATTAGTTTACATCCAATCTCATCTTTGATTTGTGCCAGGGTATCGGCATGGATAGCGCGATTATCCCCGACCATCCAGAGGTGCGTCGGTTGAAATTCCCGTGCTTTTTCTAATAGATTTTCATTGCGTTTGCGTAAGTCGAGATTGACTTCGTAAGGCAGACGGTGCATGAGCGCCTGTGCGATTTTGCGAGGGGTGATGCGATTGCTATATTTTTCAGGCTTGAGACGGCTAATATCCTGTGAACCGTATCCCGGTAAATTACGCCAGAACACATCGACAGTATAGTCGCGTTTCCGCATCGCCTTTTCCCAGAAGCGAAAGGCACTACTTCCAGGAAATAACGGCAATGCCTGATTGTTCTTGACTGCCTTTGCACGGTCATTTTGCAGGGTTTGCGGATGGTGCAAACTGGCAATAAATAGAATTCGATGACTCATGAGGATAGGGCTTTTTTCTCACCACGTAGACGCTGAGCAAAATCCATTGCCCATCGTGTCGGAATAACAAGTGCATTCAGTAAAATAGCTGATGGTTTGCCATAATATTTAGCACAGAACACCAGCAAATCATCAAAATAAATCTGTGATGCGAGACGCTGCACCTGTTCAACGCTGGCATGTTCGTGATGCAGCAGCAGGGCATCCGGCAGATAGTGAACTTCTTTGCCACTGTCGATAATGCGGCGGCAAATATCATCTTCCGTGAAATAGAGTTTCATGCTCTCATCGAAAATGCCAATATCAAGCAAAAAGTCTCGCGGACACATCAGGTTACTATCCGGCGCGACTTCAATAGATTTGATGCTTTCGCGATCCCAATCATCATAGAACATCATTTTGCGGCGACTATCCCGCCATCCACTGAAAATTGCTCCGATAAAGGTATATCCGAGCAATAAATCCAGGTAACGCGGGGTCATCGAGCAGGTTGGTTGTTCGCTACCATCAGGGAATTGCATCAAGCTGGTGAGTCCGCCCACAGATGGATTTTCGCGCAGGTAAGCGACCATCTTTTGCATGGTATCTTCCTGCACGATGGTATCAGGATTGAGTATCCAGACGAAATCACCGGAAGCGGCTTCTGTGCCGATGTTGTTACCACCCGTGAACCAGGAATTGAAACCCGGCTCAATCAATGTCACATCAGGAGCAAATTCACGCACTATCTCCGGGCTATTATCTTTGCTGCCATTATCGACAACGATGGTTTCCACCGATAAATCACCACGATGCGCGAGAATCGACTCAATGCAAACACGCAATTTTTCGCGTGTGTTGTAATTTACAATGACGATGCTTAAATCAGGCATGAGGGAACGCTTTGATTACCTCAATAATGTACTGAACATCGTTATCTGACATGTTGGGATGCAATGGCAATGTCAGGCAACGTAACCATTCTTCTTCGATGACAGGCAGTGCTTCTGTGACATAGGGTTTGTACATATCATAAAGATGATTCGGAATATAGTGCATCCCGCTACCGACACGATGGTCACGCATCCAATCGGCTAATTTATCGCGATTGTTGAGGCGGACTACATAATTATGCCGTGATGAAAAGACATAATCTTTTTCGACAGGCAAGGTTAGCCAGTCAATTCCCGCCAGACCTTCATCATACATTGCACAAATTTCACGACGACGACCATTGGTATCCGGCAAACGTCCGAGTTGTACCAGAGCAATCGCAGAGTTGATGTCATTGGTGTGGTATTTATACCCGGGTTCTTCAACATCATATTCCCAGCTATATTTACTGCCATCTTCGCCATCGGCACGTTGCCAGGTATTCTTATTGATACCGACCCAGCGTAATTTTTTGATGCGTTCTGCCCATTCTTCATTAGCAGTTGTCACCATACCACCATCGCCTGTTGCGAGATTTTTCACCGGATGGAAGCTAAAGCAGGTCATTGGGCTGATACTTCCAACAGCGCGGTCTTTGTAACGTGCGCCGGCTGCATGAGCGGCATCTTCAATCACAATCAAATTATGGGCATCAGCAATTTCCAGAATGCGCTCCAATTCAACCGGATGTCCACCATAATCAACTGCGACAATGGCTCTTGTTTTGTCTGTGATTTTGCGTTCAATGTCATCGGGGTCAATATTGAGGGTGTCACGTTGAACATCGGCAAAAACAGGGGTCGCTCGATTGTAGAGAATCGCATGATTGGTACTAACAAAGGTCATCGGTGTAGTAATCACTTCGCCACCCTCGACTTCTGCTACAGTCATTGCCAGATGTAATGCTGCTGTCGCACTGTTAAGCGAAACCGCAATCGGCGCTTCAACAAATTCAGCAAATTTTTGTTCCAGTTCGGCTGTTTTAGGACCCTGCCCCCACCAGCCAGACCGTAAAACCTCGCTCACAGCCTCGATTTCTTCTTCACCATGATATGGCTTGAACAATTGAATTGGCTCTTCAATCAACTCAATGTTCGATTCTGTGTGGTGGATTTTTTCCACTTGCGCCATAAAAGACACCCTATCTTCATCTTAATTACGTTATGGCGTGCATTATAGGGGAGCGATAATCGTTTGTCTATGCGTGCAGCAGACCATTGGTTTTCTATCGTTTATCTACTGAAACAGGCAAAATCATGATACGATTGGAATAGCGAACATGTTTTCTGATTAAGTATACTCGGGTAAATGGATGAGTGAGAAACAGGCAGAACAGATTCATATCGAAAGCGTCGAAAAAGTACAACACTATATCCGCAATCATCTTGACCATTCTTTAAAAAGAGAGGTTCTAGCCGATATTGCGGGATATTCTGTGCCGCATTTGCATCGTATTTTTAGCTCTGAAACTGGAGAAACGATGAGCGATTATGTTCGTAGCTTACGTCTAAAACGGGCGGGATACAAATTACGCATGGGCGCAATCAACATTACTGAAGTTGCTCTGGCAGCAGGCTATCAAACACATGCAGCTTTCGGCAAAGCGTTCAAACAAGAATATGGTCTGAGTCCGGCTGAATTTCGTGAACTCACCTGTATGGAAGCAACCCGACTACTGATGAAAGGAAACTCTGAATGAAAATTTATGTGACAAGCGTTTTTGTCGATGACCAGGCGAAAGCACTCAAATTTTACACAGAAAAACTCGGATTTATCAAAAAGCAGGATATTCCCCTGGGCGAGGCAAGCTGGTTAACGGTTGTTTCACCGGAAAATCCCGATGGTGTGGAATTATTGTTAGAACCTGATGGCAATCCGGTGTCGAAAACCTATAAAGCAGGATTGGTTGAGCAGGGTATTCCCGCCACTTCCTTTATGGTCGATGACCTTCAAGCAGAGTACGAAAAACTCAAAAACTCGGGTGTTGAGTTCACAATGGAACCTACCAATATGGGAACAGTGATCGCTGCTGTGCTGGATGATACATGCGGCAATTTAATCCAGCTTGTACAGATGCTTTAAAATACACATCTCCAGGGAAAACTTGACATTTTTGAACAGAAGTTCTAAATTTAGAATGTCTGTTTATCTCTGGAGAAAATCCATGTGCCGTAATATCAAAACACTCTATAACTTCGCGCCACCTGCCAATGAAGATGAAATTCGCGCCGCCGCATTGCAATATGTTCGCAAAGTGACCGGGTTCAATAAACCGTCTCAGGTGAACGAAGAAGCCTTCAATCATGCTGTGGATGCAATTACCGCGATCACAGAGAATCTTTTTAAATCGCTTGAAACCACTGCGATGCCAAAAAATCGGGAAGTAGAAGCTGCAAAAGCAAAAATTCGGGCAGCAAAGCGCTTCACAAAATGAGTGTCCCGTTTACTTTCAAATCAAGAGAATCCGATTCCTCTCTGGTTGAAGGTATCTGGCATACAGAAAGCATCGGTGGCGGCTCATTTATTTCGACAGCCGTAAACCAGTTTGAGATAGTCATCACGAAGGTTAATGGCAAAACGAGCCTGACGCTACGGGGACCCGAAACAGTCGCCAGTCTTGCACCCATTCCGGTGGATGCTGAAATTTTCGGGATTATCTTCAAGCCAGGAACATTCCTGCCGAAGCTACCGATGAAGAATCTGGTGGATGCGTCGATAGATTTGCCGGAAGAATGTCATTGCTCGGTTTATCTCTGTGATGAGTCATGGGAAATCCCGACTTATGACAATGCCGATACCTTCCTCAAGAGGTTGGAAAGAGAAGGTTTAATCTATCGTGAACCACTGGTTGAGGCTGTTCTGAAAAATCAGCTAACTGATGTTTCCCAACGCACTATTCAAAGGCGATTTTTAGCAGCAACAGGTCTGACACTCAGCACTTATGACGGAATAGAACGTGCCAAACATGCAATCTCACTTTTAGAGCAGGGTATGTCGATTCTGGATACCGTTTACGAAGCTGGATATGCTGACCAGCCACATCTGACACGGTCACTCAAGCATTTTGCCGGACGAACACCTGCTGAAATTATAAAGCCATAATAACTGTCGCTTTCGTTCAAGATAGTTCTGATAAATACGCTCTATAATGAGTGTATTGAATGAAAACGAGGAGAAAACATTATGGGAAACATCATAGTCACAGAATTCATCACATTAGATGGCGTTATCGAAACACCGTCCTGGTCAGCACCTTACTGGAATGATGATATTGCGGCATTCAAAGCAACTGAATTTAACGATAAAAACGGGCAACTTATCGGACGTGTAACATATGATGGCTTTGCGGCTGCCTGGCCCGATAGTAAAGATGAAGGCGCGGCAGTCATTAACGCGATGCCAAAATATGTGGTGTCAACAACACTCAAAACAGCCGACTGGAACAACTCACATATTATCAGTGAGAATGTTGCCGACGAAATCCGCAAACTGAAAGCTGAATTTGATGGCGATTTGATTGTCTCCGGTAGTGCGACACTGGTCAATTTCCTGGTAAAAGAAGATTTAGTCGATTTATTTCATTTGCTGGTCTATCCAGTAGTGGTCGGCAAAGGATTACGCCTCTTCAATGAGGATACAGAAACAACACTCAAATTAATTGAATCGAAAGCATTCGGGTCGGTGACACTTCTTCGTTACCAACCGGATAGAGAAAGCTAAGGAACATATTCTATGGATAACAGCATACGCTCACATTTTGACAACCTTCTCTCCAAAGATAAACAGACACAAAATCAGGCGTATTATGCCTTGATGGACATCACGGAAGAACCTGTCGATTGGGCGTATGTTGTTTGGGATGACCTGGTAGGATGGCTGTCGCATAAAGATAATCATCTGCGTTCAATCTCATCCCAATTACTATCAAACCTCGCAAAAAGTGACCCCGAAAACCGGATGCAGAAAGATTTTCCTGCTCTTTTAGCGGTTTCAAGAGATGAAAAATTCGTCACCGCACGACATTGCCTGCAACATATCTGGAAAGTTGGTTTAGCAGGGGAATCGCAACGAACCATGCTCATGGAAGGCTTAGAACAACGCTATCATGAGTGTGTCTCCGAAAAGAATACCACACTGATTCGTTTCGATATTATTCAGGACATGCGGAATCTCTACGATGTTGTGTCTGATGACAGTATCAAAGAGAAAGCACTCGCCCTCATTGAACTGGAAGATGATACAAAATATCGCAAGAAATACGCGAAAGTGTGGAAATAGAGTTAGATATTATCCGGGTGATTATCATCCTCTGACCAGCGTGCCGGGTTTGTTTGAATGTACAGCCGTATATTATTGAGTTCAGCTTCATTTCGGATGATGCGTTCGTAATAATTGCGTTGCCATCGTTTGTGTGACGGGGTGTTCATGGTTTTGTTGATTTGTTTGGTTACGATGGATTTGAATTGTCGCATGATTGATGATACAGAATGTGATATGGCATTTCCAAATTGTCGTTTTTGTGTAGGGGCAGACCGCCGGTCTGCCCCTACATCGGGTATATCGGCATAATTTATGAACAAAATACCATGAAAATGATTGGGCATCACAACATATTCATCCAATTGTACATATGGACGAACTACTGCTGTTCTACGCCATTGCGTTTCAACAATACATCCCAACGTATTCAATTCCACATTGTCCCCGACCACATTCCCGAATAAACATGTGCGTTGATGTGTCACAATCGTGATGTAGTACGCGCCTTCTGATGCGTAATCATATCCCTGTAAACGAATGCTACTACGATGGTGGTGAGATTGATTTTCTGGCATAGATTTTTCCATGATAAGTCATTCCTGTAAGACACAGCATCGATATGTCACTACGCTATTCATAGTCCATCATATTATGGTTTTATGACATTCTTACTACTGAAATCCGCTATCCTCACGTATACTGATAAAATTACGACACATAGTAGACAATCAGGATAATAATGACAGCAACCCGCACCTTGTATCTGGTACGGCATGGACACCGTTTGGATGAAGTCGATAAGAAGTGGTATGAAAAAGAGGGCAGTAACAAATATGACCCGCCACTCTCTGATGAAGGCAAAGAACAGGCACAAAAATTAGCACAGCGCCTCAAGCAAGAGCCGATTGACTGGATTTTTTCATCTCCATACTGGCGGGCGTTACAAACCGCACATCCGATTGCAGAAGCACTGGATATGCCACTCTATGTTGAGAATGGGATTGGCGAATGGCTCGGGAAAGCGATGATTCCGGTTGAGCCAGATATTTTGCCAGCTTTTCAACGCCGTGAAGAATTTCCGATGATGGAATTTAGCCACAACCCGCGTGTGATTCCACATTACCCGGAGACGACAGCACAGTGTTTTGAACGTCTTGAAAGTGCGATTACACAATTGCTGGAATCCTACGAAGGCAATTTGCTCATCGTCGGGCATGGACGCACGGTGACAGGGATTGCTCATCGCCTTGTCGGGAAGCCGGAATCGAGCTTCAAGCTGAAAAATGCTGGCATCACCAAACTCGACTTTGAAGATGGCAAATGGGTCGTGCGACTCAATAGTGACATTACTCATCTCACATCTGAAACAATGCCACAATTCGTTTAAGTGTAGAAAGCGTCCATTAATAGGGTGCTTTTTTAAGATTTTTATATTGCTCGATACAATAATAGGAATTGAAAAGTAGTAACTGAGGCGTAAATAATGTCTATATCTCAACATCACAGAGAAGCTGAGGAACTCGCGCAGAAAGGGCATCTCGACGACGAGATTCGAAAATTCCTGAATAATGTCAGTGTTGAACCCTATCAAATCGAGATGATTATTCAAGACCTGGAAGAAAAATATCCGGGGCGTAGCCGAAAACGACCATTTGATTACGGTGAAATAATCCTCTACATTGGAAGTGGTGTTAGTTTAATTGTGGGGGCATGGATTGTTGTTGCCGGGAGCGGCTATTTATTTTTTGTCCCGGTAGGATTAGGTGGATTTCTTACCCTGATGGGCATTGCGAAATTGTTCCAAAAACGCCAATAGCCTCATATCAAAATGAGTATCATGAACCCTTAACTAATCCGGTAGTTAGAAGCACTTTAGGATGGACAGGACTTGCTGTTGCCCCAAAATATACAATGCTGGCATCACCAAACTCGACTTTGAAGATGGCAAATGGGTTACACGCCTCAATAGTGACATCACTCATCTGACCTCTGAAACAATGCCACAATTTGTTTAATTCTTAGAAGCGTCCGATACAGGGCGCTTTTTTGTTACCTGTAACATGCTTCTGTGACACGTTACTGACAAAAACATGACAGGTCTTTGTATAATTTACCTGACATAAGGTATATTGTTTGATGTGTTATGAATAAAGTTTGTGTTTCGCTCAAATAAACAATAAATTGCATATAAAGTTTGGTCACATTATTAAATGACTGGCAAATTGTGAGTAAATTTGTTATTTTCTAATAATGTGTGTAAGCTCCTTGCAAGCGCTTACATAGTACAAACATCAATGCAATGTTTTATGTGCAATCCGCACAAACTTTGTTATAGTAACGTCGCATCGTAACAGATGTGAATAAATTAATGAGGCATGTGATCGACTGCCCTAATATATTTTTACCGATTCTTTCGGAGGATTTTATGACATTCTTACGTACCCGTATTTTGCTGATGATTCTGATTCTTGTCGGAATTGTCTCCACCAATGTTGTCATGGCACAGGATACCATTGACATCGCCGTTCTCCTCCCCGATAGCCAATCATCAGATCGCTGGGAACTTGATGACCGTCGTTTCTTTGAAGAAGCATTTGATGAAGCTGGCGTAAGTTATAGTATCGTCAATGCTGAAGGCGATCCAGCTACCCAGGTCACACAGGCTGAACAGGCTATCACTAACGGTGCAAAAGTTATTCTCCTCGTTAACCTCGATAGTGGTTCCGGCGCAACCATCATTGAACTCGCACGCGAAAACGGCGTAGCAGTCATTGATTATGACCGTCTGACCATCGAAGGTGAAGGCGCTGACTACTATGTAAGCTTTGATAATGAAGCAGTCGGTCGCTTACAGGGTGAAGGCATCGTAGCTGCTGTAGAAGCTGCACAGGCTGAAGGCACGATTTCAAGTGACGAACCGGTTCGTGTTGCTGTCCTCAATGGTTCACCAACCGACAACAACGCAACCCTCTTCAAAAATGGTTATGACAGTGTTATCAACCCCTACTTTGAAAGTGGCGAATGGGTAGAAGTTGACGACCAATCTGTACCGAACTGGGATAACCAAGAAGCACTCATTATCTTCGAACAGATGCTGACTGCTGCTGGTGGTGATATTGATGCTGCTGTTGCTGCTAATGATGGTCTCGGTGGTGCTGTTGCGGAAGCACTTGGCAACCAGGGTCTGGATTACATTCCTGTAACCGGTCAGGATGCGACCGCTGCCGGTATTCAACGTATTCTGCTCGGGCAACAAAGCATGACTGTTTACAAAGCAATCCGCGCTGAAGCACGCGCTGCTGCCGGTCTTGCAATCGCAATTATCAACAACAACCAGCCAGCAATTGACCTGCTCGCAAGTGGTTCGGTCAACAATGGCACAAATGATGTTCCATCAATTCTGCTCATTCCTGTTGCTGTCACTATCGACAATATTCAAGAAACCGTTATTGCTGATGGCTTCCGTACAATTGAAGAAATCTGCACAGGTGATACCCAGGCTGTATGTGACGAAATCGGCTTAGGTTCAGAGTAAGCATTTGATAGGGTTGTTAATCCAACAACTACTTTTACCTGATTTAGCAGAATAGATCTGCTATGTAATCACATCAACACGTTGGGGATGCCTGCTCTGTCAGCATCCCCAATTTTTATAACACAGTCATATTTTTCAGGAGTAACATTTTGGCTGAACAAAGAACCCCGCTGCTCGAATTACAGGGTGTTTCAAAGCGCTTTGGTTCGGTACAGGCACTGTATCAAGTTGATTTTCGTGCTTTTACAGGCGAAGTCATGGCACTTGTGGGGGATAATGGTGCAGGTAAATCCACGCTAATCAAAGGCATTGCGGGCATTCACACCTTCAATGGCGGGGAAATATTTTTTGATGGAATGCCAGTGAATATTAATAATCCCCGTGATAGTGGCAATTTAGGAATCGAAGTTGTCTATCAAGACCTTGCCCTGGCAGATAACCTTGATGTTGTAGCAAATATGTTTCTGGGACGTGAAAAAACATCATTAGGATTTCATCTTAGTGAAGAGGAAATGGAACGGGCTACAATAGATACTCTGGATTCTCTGGCTGTAAGTACTTTGCAATCTGTCCGGCAGAAAGTCTCGGGTTTATCGGGTGGTCAACGTCAGGCAATCGCAGTTGCCAAAGCCGTCATGTGGAATTCCCGTCTGGTAATTCTGGATGAACCAACAGCAGCACTCGGTGTGGCACAAACCCGTCAGGTACTCGACCTTGTCCGGCGCTTAGCCAGCCAGGGACTTGCCGTTATTCTCATTTCACATAATTTGCATGATGTTTTTGAGGCAGCAGACCGGGTAACGGTATTACGTCTCGGGCAAAATGTAGGAGAATACGCTATTGCGGATACCACTCAACCGGATATTGTACATGCTATTACTGCCGGAACACTCAAACGGGTACCGGGTATGCAGGAGGATAAATCATGAGTAGCGCAGAAACCTTACCCGAAGAATCAAAAACTGAAAGCCGCTTGCTTGATAGCCAGGGTGAAAAATCACTCGCTGCTTATTTTTCTGACTGGTTTGAGCGGATTCGAGCAGGTGATTTAGGAATATTGCCGACGCTGTTGGGTTTATTTATGATTGCGATTATTTTTCAATCGCTTAATAATCTCTTCATCACACCATACAACATTGTCAACCTCTTACCACAGATGGCAGGCTTAACAGCGATAGCTTTCGGTGCGGTGTTTGTTTTGCTACTCGGTGAAATTGACCTGAGTGTGGGATATGTTAGCGGTGTATCGGCAGCTATTATGGTCATTTTATCAATTCCCAAATCCGGCGTGGAGATTCCTGCGTTTCTGGTGAATATAGAGAATATACCGCTTCTATATGATGCGGGTATATACCTGTTTAATGCCTATGTCGCCGGTTTTCCCTGGTATATTGCGCTGGCAGCAGGTCTTTTAACCGGTATCCTGATCGGTCTTTTACATGGTACTATTATTACGAGCTTTCAATTACCCGCATTCGTCGTAACACTGGCAGGATTCCTTTTCTGGAATGGTGTACTCCTGATTATTCTGGGTAATGGTGGAACTGTTCGTATTCAGGATGCTGTTCTACGGAGCTTTACCCGTAGCTATGTACCCCCAACTCTATCTTATGTTATTACACTAATAGTTATAACAATCTGGGCATTGATACAATTTCGTAAACGCTATGTTCGCCAGAAAAAGGGACTCAGCACAGACCCCCGTGCAATTCTCTTTCTTCAACTTGGTCTTATAGTCATTATTGCGATTGGAATTGTTTACTACCTGAACCTGGATCGTGGTATCCCGGTTGTTGCAGTATTTGTATTGTTTCTTTTCGCTATTCTGACCTACATTGTAGATAGTACCCGGTATGGTCGTTATCTGATGGCAGTTGGTGGTAATAAAGAAGCGGCAAGGCGTGCAGGTATTCCAGTAGAACTGATTCGCACATCGGTGTTTATGATTTCAGGCTTAATGGCTGCCATTGGCGGGATTATTCTCTCACTTCGTCTCGGTTCGGCGTCAACCAGTTTTGATGCGGGTAGTCTGCTACTCAATGCGATTGCTGCGGCAGTCATAGGTGGTACGAGTCTGTTCGGTGGACGTGGTTTTGTTTACAGTGCTTTACTCGGTGCGCTAATCATTCAGGGTGTCGATAACGGCATGGGCTTGCTCGGTCTGAGTTCCGGTGTCAAATTTATCGTGACAGGTCTCGTTCTGCTGAGTGCGGTCGTGCTGGATTCATTCTCACGGCGTCGTCAGCAACAATCCGGTATCGCATAAACAATCAAAAAGTGCCCCTGAGAGGGCGCTTTTTCTTTCCGATCTTTGGAGTGTGACGATTGTGACGACTGAGAACCGCATAGAAGCACGGAAAATACGTTATATGTGAAATGAATGGTACTAAACGAATTGTTTTACAGCATTTTTCGACACAAAGGGACAAAGACACAAAGAAAAATTTAAAAATCTGTCTTTTAGCTTCCGATGCAGTCTTTTCTTCGAGCCCCGTGTTTCATCAGAAAAAAGCTGACATGCTGAGCGCTGACGGCTGAAAGCTATTATGAAGGCTGTCTATCGTATTAATTTTGCATCAATCACTGATTTTCTAATTCACATACAGCGTAAAATATATGTATTGTGTTCTGAGAAATCTGAGACTCATCTCTATTTGATGGGTCTCAAATTACAAATACATGACTGATCGATATTTATCTGGACTATGTATCGAGATACAGACTGTAATAATAAGCAGAGTTTTTGTCATCATCGAGAATGAGATAAGTCGTTGCAATTACTTGATACAGTTCAGGATTATCCAGGTGTCCCATAAAATCTAATGCCATGAGAAAGTCTTGTAATGCAAGTTCATAATTTCCCTGGTCAATATATGCCAATCCACGTCCGTGATAGGCGGGATAGTAATTTGATTCGATATCAAGGGCGCAGGAATAAACCACAATTGCGGTATGACTATTCCCTGTGTGTACTGCTATATCCCCTGCCTGGCTAAAATACGCTAAGGCATTGATGCCATCATAGTGAATTGTGTCATTGACCTGTGTATAAATTGATCGGGCAATCTCCAGGCATCTACCAGGCTGCTGTATTTCCCGTGCTGCAACGAATGTAACCAGAATAAATAGTGAAAAAGCGATAGCAATTGTGAGTGATTTGAAGGTCATGTGATCATCCTCGATTTGATAAATTGTTGTAATCACTTTATTCAGCTAAATAGAGACCCACCTATTTTCCACCCCCATCAAAAACTTAGATCAATGCAATAATTTGTTATAATTCTGCACATTAGAGGGGAGGGGTAAAAGGGGTGGTTGGTTCACCTGAACCTTACAATCATGCAGACATGACGAGAAAGGCAGATATGACGATGGAAATCACAATCCCACGAACAATTAAAGGTTATCGCCTGATCGAACGCATTGGTTCAGGCGGCTTTGGTGCTGTGTATCGAGCGAGACAATCTACCGTTAACCGCGAAGTTGCTTTAAAAGTAATTCTACCGGGTCTCGCGAACCAACCAGATTTTATACGTCGCTTTGAAACAGAGGCGATGCTTATTGCCAGATTAGAACATCCGCATATAGTGCCTTTATATGATTACTGGCGTGATCAAACAGGCGCATATCTGGTAATGCGCTATCTTAAAGGAGGTAGCCTTCGAAATGTCCTTGATTCTGAAGACAAATTAGGTATCAGTGCGATTGTACTAATAATGGAACAAATCTGTAGTGCGCTCGATTTAGCCCACCGCAGTCAAGTCATTCATCGAGATATTAAGCCCGACAATATTTTATTGGATGAAGATGGTAACGCCTACCTTGCGGACTTTGGTATTGCTAAGGATTTGGATGTAACTGCTGATGGTGCGCTAACAGGCGCAGATGCTGTCGTTGGATCGTTAGACTACATTTCGCCCGAGCAGGCACGAAGCGAGGCAATTACAGCACGCACTGATATATACAGCCTCGGGGTGACATTACACGAACTCTTGACCGGAAAACACCCCTTCCACGAGTTCAAATCCATCGAACGGCTGTTTAAACACATCAACGAACCGCTTCCTGACCTGAGCGACATTGAAGAATTAGACAACGATAAACACGCTAATCTCAATGATGTATTGCAAACAGCAACAGCAAAAAATCCTGACCATCGATATGCGTCTGTTGGCGATTTCTATCAGGCATTTGTTCAAGCAACTGGATTTCACAGGGAGACAGAGTCAAAAAATATAATCGAGCAATTGACACTGCGCGAACAGGAGATTCTGCAACTGATTGCCGACAGTCTAAGCAACCGCGAAATTGCAGAAAACTTATTCATCAGTGTTAGTACAGTCAAATGGCATATCAAACAGTTATATAAAAAATTAGGTGTCCGAAGCCGGGTTCAAGCGATTGTACGTGCGCGTGAACTTGACTTGATTATCCCTGAAGATACGGATGCGTGGTTGAATGACAAGATTAATACCAATTCATCAGTATCTCTACCTGAACCCGAAAATCCTTATAAGGGACTACAAGCCTTTCAAGCAGTTGATGCGATTGATTACTTCGGACAGGAAAAACTCGTTGAAAAGCTACTCAAGCGCATGGGAAATGACGAAGCATACAAGCGATTTCTGGCAATTATCGGACCCAGTGGCAGTGGTAAATCCAGTTTGATACGGGCAGGATTGATACCCGCGCTGTGGAATGGTCGGTTGCCGGGTTCTGAAAAGTGGTTTGTCGTCGAAATGCTTCCTGGCACGCATCCTATTGAAGAACTGGAAGTTGCGTTGTCGCGTGTTGCTGCTAATCAAACGCATAATTTGAACGAGCATTTGAATCGCGATGAACGCGGGCTATTACGAACCGCGAATCTTATCCTGCCACAGGATGATACAGAATTACTCCTTGTCATTGATCAATTTGAAGAGTTGTTCACGCTAGTTTCTGATGAAGCAAAAAGGCAATCATTTTTGAAGCTGATTGAAACCGCTGTGATTGATCCACGCAGTCGCGTTCGTATCATCGTGACATTGCGTGCTGACTACTATGATAAGCCGCTTCACTATACCGATTTTGGCGAAATCTTGCGCTCTCGTATGGAAACAATATTACCGATGGGCGCACAAGCATTAGAGCGCGTTATTCGTGGTCCTGCTGATCGTGTGAAAGTGATTTTTGAAGACGGTCTGATTGCACAAATCGTCAGCGAGATGACTTATCAAATCGGGGCTTTGCCAATGTTGCAATACGCCCTGACAGAATTATTCAATCGCCGTAATGGGCGCGTGTTGACACATGACGCATATCAAGAAATTGGTGGCGCAGTCGGGGCATTAGCACATCGTGCAGATGAAATCTATTACAGTTTTGCAGAGGATGCACAGGAAATAATCAGGCAGATATTCCTGAGACTCGTCACACTTGGTGAAGGTGCAGAAGATACACGTCGTCGCGTCAATATGAGCGAACTTATATACTTAACCGGTCAAGCTGATGTCCTTGAAGAGATTATTGATGCGTTTGCAGAACATCGCCTGCTCTCACTGGGACGCGATGACGAAACACGTCAGGCGACTGTGGAAGTTGCACACGAAGCAATTTTGCAGGAGTGGAATCGTCTACGTCAGTGGATTAGTGCTTCGCGTGAGGATATTCGGTTCGAACGTCAATTAAGCAACCTTGCAACCGATTGGGACATTAGCAAGCGCGACAATAGTTATTTGTTACGTGGCGCACGTTTAGAACAGTTTTCCTCGTGGTACGAGAACACTGAATTGCTCCTGACACCGATAGAAGTTGACTTCCTTCAAAATAGTAAGGCTCAACGCGAGAGGGAAATTCAAGCAGAAAAAGAGCGTAAAGCACGCGAGGTAACATTAGAACAACGGTCACTCCAAAGACTTCGCTTGCTGGTGGTCGTTTTTGTTGTATCAACTTGCATTGCAATCCTACTTGCAATGACCGCGATGACACAACGCAATGTCGCCCTTAATGCACGTGCTACGAGTGAAGCCAGAGCCAACGATATTCAGAGTCGTGTACTGGTTGACAATGCGGAAAATGCCTTAGCTAATGGTGATACCCAACTCGCCGCTATCTTTGCGCTTGAGGCAGCAGAGATCAACAGGGACTTACCCGGTGTTTATACACTCGTCCGCGATATTGCGAATAGCTTATATCTGTTTGATCGCGTGGAGATAGCGAATGTTGTTGATATGATCCAATTGAATGACGACTTTCTCGTTGTGATGACGGATGACTTATCAGGAACACAACAATTCTTGCTCTTTGAGATAGCATCCGGTGAGATTGTTCAACGTTTTGAAGGACACCAGCTGAATCCTTACTACGTCTCCATGAGCCCTGATAATCTTAAACTGTTATCATCTTCATTTGACGGTCATATTATTCTCTGGGATGTGGCAAGCGGTCAGGAATTGTTCCGTCTTGAAGGATTCTCAGGGAGCAATCATGTGTGGAATGAAGATAGTAGTGATGTCGTATTACGCTTGACAGAATTCATAGAGTTTTCCATCGAATTCAGTGCAGAAGACGGATTCAACAATTTAGTTTCGGATAATCTAATCTCTCTCGATGTGGCTACAAATGAAATAGTAATTTTGCATTCCCTGGTTGACCATTATGAAAGAGACATTTTTGTATTTGTAAATATTGCACCGGATCGCCAACACATGCTGGCATTGGACGGGGGCTCGTGGGGAGCGGTTTTGTTGGGTGAACCTGATTTCAACGGACCCGAAGCTGTCCTGCTGCTCTTTGAATTGGATACCATGACGGAGACACAGCGTTTCGAGAATGTATTGTTTGGGAAATTCATCATGGATGAATTATTTACAATCATCGAAATCGAATCAAATATTCCATATTTCAGCATCTATAACATCACAACGCAGAACAACAGTATGCCCCTGGTGGGTTTTCCACTACAACGGGGTTACTCACTCCTGGATAATAATGTTTTTACCTACCTTGACGACGATGGAATCGTATTTACGGATTTAATGGGAGATAGAGGTGAATTAGCACGAATAATACCTCCTAACTCATCGTCTAGTCTAGCTTTTGTTTCCGCTAACGGAGAGACGATATTTAATTATAACCTCGGTGCCATAGAAATCTGGAAAATCAATCTTTCTGAACCGAACTCAACAATTAGACAACTCAATGGTCACGCCGATCAGACTAAGGATATTGATCTAAGCCCTGATGGTACACAAATCCTGACTACAGGTGGCAACCTCCCTGCCGAAGCTGAATCCACTGATACATCTGTTGCGCTCTGGGATTTTGCAAGTCTTGAGTTGATACATCGCATGGAAGGGCATACTGATACTGTCTTATCTGTTGAGTTTAGCCCTGATGGTACACGCGCTATCAGTGGTGGCATGGATAATCGGGTCATTTACTGGGATTTAACCACCGGTGAGCCGATTCACATCATGGAAAATCATTCTGATTGGGTGTGGGACGTGTATTTCAGTCCAGATGGACAAACAGCCATTTCTTCTAGCAAGGATAAGTCCATTATTCTATGGGATCTAGCTACGGGTGAGCCGATCCGCACATATTCGGGGCATAGCGAGCGTATCTGGAATGCAGTCTTTAGTCCTGATGGCTCTATGATTGCATCATCATCGAATGATACGACCGTCATTATATGGGATGTCGCAACCGGTGATATTATCCATCAAATTGATGCTGGAAATACCTCTACTTTTCATGTGGAGTTTACCCCGGATGGTCAATACATCTATGTGGGTATGGCTAGAACAGGTCTCATCCAACAATATGATGTCAGTAGCGGTGAATTGCTGCGAACATTAGATGGACATAACGGTGCAATTAATGATCTGGAAATTGATCCATCAGGGCAATATATGATTTCGAGCGGGGATGATGCCATAGTAATTTTATGGGATTTAGAAACCGGGCAACCATTGCAAGAATTTGATAGCACGATGTCCCGTGTATGGGATACTACTTTTGGTCCTTCTCCTCAAACCATTATCTATGCATATGACACAATCTATATTCGGGATATTTCTTCATTAGAAGAAACCACGGTTGACCTGACCCTGGACGAACTCATCAATCAAATTCGGACGAATTGGATTCTACGTGAGCTTACTTGTACGGAGCGCGAAGTATATAACATATTGCCCTTATGTGAAGCTGGTGTCAATGATGATTGACTTTGAAAATTACAGACAATGGTGCTGATTTTACCGATTCAATATTATGTTATGAGCGAGACTCACGCAAAGTGGGTTTCGCCTCTTTGAAGCATACGCATAACTGAAACATTGCTGTCACAGGTGGCACAGCAAACTCAGCCTGAGACATTTCAAATTTTATAGCCCCCATGCAAGATATTCTGTTGGATAAAAATAGAGGTAAATGATGTCGAAAATCGAAAGTTACTCATTGCTTATCAGATGAAAATGCAAAATCGGCACATCCTGATGAGAACCCGACCTCTCAGACTTTAAACCCCTGACAACCCATCGATATTGCGACTGTTTTTTAGCGTTGTAATGTCACCCGAATCATACAATCCAACACAACTGAATCAGACGGTTCAAGCACTGATTTGTTTGCAAAAACGGAAGATGTAGATTTTTATGAAGAATCTTAACCTCTTAGTTGCCGACAAAATGAGCTTCTGTGATGTCCAAAAACTTGTTGTGGCTCAAGTGACACAAATAAGAACCAGACACTCATCTGTTGGTAAAAGAACAACTCAACAAGATATTGTGCCGTTTGACTTAGACGACGTGGCGCGTGCCTATGATGGGACGCTCACGTCTATTGTTCGTTATCTGGAAGCAGAGTCATCCGATTGACGGGTGGCGACTGCTTCCTTTTTGTTCTGGAGAGGAACATGACCAAACACAATAAGACAATCTATGTACTGGTTCATTGCCCATCTGAGGGACGTGATCCGCAGAAGGAATGGGATGTCATTCAATGGCAAGAACATCCTGCCCTTGTGCCACATTCAGGTGGCAAGCACAAAGTAAGTACAGCAGCAGGCGATGTCGAACTGCGTGTGCCAGCACTTGTTGAGCGTAACTACAAGGTTCTGGGGTGGGCATCACAACGCATCGAGCAACTACACCCATGTCCTGACATGCTGGCATTGGAGAACCTGTCGCATGAGGCACTACTCAGGGAAGTTCTGCAACTATCGCTTGAATATGTCGCACTGGCAGAAGATGGTCGCGGACACAATGCCCGTTCACACTTTATCGCCCGTCAGCTTCGGGAAATCCAAAAACACATGGCTCAACAACCATCCAACATTGTGAATTGAGAGGAAATAGAAAATGGCAAAGCGCAAAACAAAATCTACAGACACAGCAACACAAAACGTCATCCTGACCATCGGTCTGGATATTGGTTACGGAGTTGTCAAAGCGATCACGGATGAGGCAGCTATCACTTTCCCATCCGTTGCAGGTCATGCCCGTGATATCAAATTCCAACAGGATTACCTGATGGAGAAATATGCAGGCGACCAGATCACGGACGATCATGGTCAGTGGTTCGTGGGCGAACTCGCACTCAAACAACTGACACCAGGTGAATTGCTGCGCCTTCGTGGACGGACAGCAAATGAAGCCACGATGGGCAACGCTTTTCGTTTGAGGCTCGCAAAAGTCGCCATCGCCAAGTTAGTCGGGGGTGTGGGGAGTGGCGATGTAGTGCATGTCAGTTTGGCTTCGGGGCTCCCGGTTGACCACATGGGAGATGCTCAGGAACTGAAGGATACGTTTCTAGGACAACACCTCATCAAGACCGATCAGGTCGAGGTGGTTGCCAATATCACCGATATCAAAGTCATGCCACAGGCTTACGGTGCGCTGTATGCCGCGATGCTCACTGAACGTGGTGAAATCAATGTCCGTCATACCTATATGCGTACTGGCGTTTGTGATGTCGGAACGTACACCGTCGATATTGCTCTGGATGACGATGGTGAATTCGTATCGTCGCAGAGTGGCAGTGTCGAAGGTGGCGTCTATACCGCACAAGAACGGATTGCCGCCATGCTGGAGCGCGATTACCGCGAGAAGATTCCCTTTGGCATGATCGAGCAAGTTCTCAAGACAGGCTACTTCACTGCCAGTGGCAAAACCATCGACTATCGCGCTGAAGTTGAAGAAGCATTGCAACCACTGCGTAGCGCGACCCTTAATCTGATGAGTGAGAAGTGGCAACGCGGTACAACGGTTGATGTCATCTATCTGGCAGGCGGTGGTGCAGAACTGGTCTTCGAGGAAGTCAAAGAAGCCTATCCACAGGCAAAACTCTTGAAGGATGCCCAGCTTGCCAACGCTCGCGGCTATCTGAATTATGCCCACTACGCTCAGCGAGCTAACTGAGCAAGAAACCATGCGTTTAACGGGGTAAACAACTCGTTTATCTCGTTAAACCACTATCAATAGGAGAAATTGCAATGCCAAGACAGAAGAAGAAACGCCAGCACAAACTGATCGGGTTTAAAGCCTACTTCGACACCGATGCCGACATCCTGGACTGGTGGGAAGGAATTGCAGATGGTGAGCGCAGTCACGTCATCCGTGATGTGATCCGTGCTTATCTGGGATTGCCAGCCATACAGCGCAAAGCGATTGCTGCACCTGCCGCCCAATCCAATATCATCCAGATGCCAGAGCTGATTGCGGTTCATGAAAACACCGAATGGATTCGCAATGCACTCAACGACATGCCTGGCTACATCGAGCGTGTCATTTATCATGTCGCCGCCATGCAACCGACAGGAAATGATCCCAATCATCAGATGAAACAGCCCACACGGGCAGCACCCGAACCCGTAGAAGAGGAGGAAAACGTCTTGAATGAGGACGAGAAGAAACGACGGGATAAGCGAATGGGTAACGCCACATGGTAGTGCAAGACAGCACAGCAAAAGCAAAAGAGCCTATGCCCGTGACACGGCGCATGATGTGGATTGGCTACGCCATCCACCACTGTGCTACGCACAGTGACCTCTCCCATGACGCTTCAATTGGAAGCTGTCAGACACGTCAGTGTCGCGTCATGGTCGAGAGCCAGCTAAATCACGCTGGCTTCTCATGCGCCGAAGGGGCTGGATGCAGCGCTAGTCGCACTGCCACCGGTGGACGGACTGTCTGCACTCCGCCACCGCTACGTCTCGGTCTACCGAGCCGACAGGACGCACAGTCGCTCATTTTGAGCGTTTGCGTCCTACGAAGCCTATTCATAGTCTCATCGAAGGGAGCTTGCCGATGATGAACAGGCAAAAGACCATCGCCTATGTGGCGCGACTCTTGCCAGACCGCACGCAGGGCGATATTGCAGAGATCTACGATCTAATTTGCGAGTTGTGGCAGAGCGAACTCTGCCAGCCAGATGGAGTCATTTCTATCACCAATGTAGGACGACTGTCCATCGAAAGCCAGCAGATGAAAGCAGGAGGAACAGTGAAACAACTGACAACACAAGACAGACTGACGCGCATTTATGGTCGTTTCAAACCGACCAAATCCTTGAAGCGCCTCTATAAAGGAAAGGATACAGATGGCTAAGAAAGCACGCTACACATCAAGATTGTCTATCGGGTTGACACCCGAGCAGGTTAGACGACTGGATGAGCTGGGACGCATTCGCGCCAGAAATAAGAAACCACATACCAGAGCCGACTTGATTCGTGATGCGATCAATATCTATTTGATGGCACAGGTCGATTTACCCGGATCGCGCAAGGCAATTGCTAAAAACGTTGAAGCCAAGATTGCTGATCTTGATGAAAAACTCGATCAATTCCTGACTATCGACCAGAAGGTAGATCGCATCGGAGCAATGGTGCAGAGGCTACTCAAGAAGGGAGAACGCTAGTGGATCGAAAACAGATGTGCATTGCCAACGTCAAATATAAGAAGCCAACAGCAGATGACAGCAAAAGAGCAAAGAACCTCTTGCGCTATCTGACATACCGCGATGGTCGCGATGATTATGTCAAGCAAGTCTCTGGCGTGGAGCGCTGGGTCGATCGAGGGCTGGGTAGCAGCGTTTCTGAGATTGCGCGTACCTGCGATGACTTCCGCAGTGATCATGTGCTGGCATTTACGCTGGTCTTCAATCCCAATCCATCGCTAGTGGCGATGATTCCACATGACGATAGGGAGCAGTTTGTCAAAGAACTGACTGACAGCACACTGGATGATTTCTTCGAGGCGCGTGATATCGACACTGGTGTGGAATTTTCTTACGTGCTTCATCATCGCCATACGGATGATCCACAGGCACCGGGACAGCATGACCCGCATACCCATGTCATTTTGCCTGGCACGATCTGGGATGAAGAAGTCGGTGAACGTTCTGACTTATTCTTCAGCCAGAACAAGAAAGTCAACCACATTGACATGCTTCATCGCGCCACGGAACAAAACATGGAGCACCTCATGGAACGTTATGTGGGTCCCGACTGGGAACAGCGTGTTGATGCACTCTTTGAGTTGCGTGAGCAACAAGCAGACGTCACCAGATCTGAAGCACACGATCATCATCTAGCAGATGGACAGGCGATTCCATTCTGGTGTGGGGTACGGCAGGTCGATGAAGAGAACTGTGCTATTGGCTACTACATGCCATTCATCGCTGAAGAAGGTGATGTGCCTGATATTCAGTTCAGACCTATCGCGACAGGTTTGCAAACCGACTATGCCCGAACGCTGAGTACAAAATTGGGGTCGATGATGCAAGCTGAAGACTTTGGTGAGGCAGATCCGCTTTTTGTCTATGTCGAGACTGTCAGGATGTTGCTGGAAGACGAGCGTGAGGACATTGCGCCATTACTTGAGAATACACCGTCCGTGACACCGGACTTTGATCTTTAAACGCATACGAGGACGAGAGACTGCCCGATGTTTGCCGACGAAGAGCAGTTTCAAGTCCCCATACACATGAAAGGTTATTCAATAATGAATACCACCACTATAACACAAAATGGCACACATAGTGCCAACTGTGAGACGTTCTTAACGACGTTTTATCGTGATGTACCAGATGATCTCTGGCTTGAAATTCGTTGTATCCATCCAATAACGAAGAATGTACGGGCATTGTGGATCGCTCCAAATGATATAGCACAGCGCAATAGCGTTTTGAAACAGGCGAACCAACTCAACCGCGAAGGCTATGGTATCTACTTCGCACCCTGTTTGTGTAATGAGCAAGTAGGCAAAACGGAACATGCCGCCATCGCAACAGCACTCTGGATCGACATTGACTGTGACGATGAGGTTCTCCAGCGCGACAAAGCACTGGCGAAATTGGAAGCCTTCGAGCCTGCACCATCCATCATCGTTGATTCTGGTGGCGGCTGGCACGGCTACTGGTTGCTCGATGAGCCGTATGAGCTTGAAGATGATGAGAACAAGAAAAATATCAAGCTAATTCTTGAGGGCTTATTCTCCGCGCTGGATGGCGATGAGGGCTACGTCAAATCTGTGGCATCTGTGATGCGCTTGCCAGATAGCACCAACACCAAACCTGAACGGGGTGGGGTGATCTGTAGTGTGAAACAATTTAAGCCAGACCGCCGTTACTCATTGAGTGACTTCGACTGGTTGAAAGTCGAACTACCGACCAGAAAATCCAAGCTCAATATCCAGATTGATGGGTTGCATCCCTTGCCACCACGCACACAGGAGTATCTGGTGTCGGGTTCGAGCGATGGTAGTCGCAACAACGATCTCTTCGCCGCGGCTTGTCAATTGCGCGATGCAGGCTACTCTCAGTCCGAAGCTGAAAATCAGCTTGTATCGCGCTATGTCGCTGACGGTTCAGCAGGTGAGCATACGGCATCCCGCGAGAAAGAAGCACGCAAGACCATCGCCAGTGCTTACAGTCAATCTGCCCGTGACCCGATTGCAGTACCTGCCCGCGAAGTTATTCAGCAACTCGTTTCACCCTACAAAGTTGAGAAGCACACGGAGCGTCCCAGCAATGAGCAAATCGTCGCGGCTGTCGATGCTTGCATTGGTCTTAATGCGGTTGAATGGGCTGAACAACGCCAGCAACTCAAGGCAATTTGTGGCGATGGTCTCAAAATCAGTGATATTGATCGTCTCTATAACCAGCGCAAGAAGGCACAGGAGCGGCAGTACCGACAGGAATTTGTAGATACTGAGTCGTATCGCCTGCTGGATGGCAAGATGATCTATCGCAAAGAAACCTACAAAGGTGTCATCGAGAAAACCGTCACCGATTGGGTTGCGGCAGCCTTGCAACAGAAGTGTCAGGTTGATGATGACGGCAAAGAAGTCCATGTCACCACGATTGAACTGCAACGGGGCTTGAGTAGCAAGATACTCGATGTGCCTGGCGACATCTTCGTTGATGATCTCGCACTGCGTCGATTCATCGGGAGCAATGCAGGGTCGCAATACGTCGTGCGAGCAGGCATGGGCAAACATCTCGTGCCTGCGATTGTCAATCTATCTGGAGAGTACCCAACCCATCGTCATTACAACTTCATGGGTTGGCGTGAAATTGATGGGCGCTGGGTCTACATCACCCCACAGGATTGCATCACAGCGAAGGGCAAGTTATCTGAACCACCTTCGGTTGAACTTGATAACCGTTTGCGAGACTATGGCGTGCGGGCAGTTGACATCAAAGAGAGTTTGGATGCCTTTGCGGCAGTGACGAAGGTCTTGCCAGAGCAACACGCACCTGCCTTGATTGCGTTCGCGCTATTACCGTTGTTGCAACATTTCTTCCCCGATGCTGTCACCCGTCCTGCGATACAGTTATTGGGGACATCTGGCAGTGGTAAGTCAGAGATCGCGGCACTGCTCAGCAGTTTCTACGGCAATTTCAATCGCGACACACCCCCTGCACAGTGGGGCGACACCATCAATTCAGTAGAAGCGTTGGGCTATCCCTTAGCTGATGCAATCTACTGGGTCGATGACTACAAAGAAATCTATGCGGATACCCGCACCTTTACGCGCTTTTTGCAGAGTTATTCGCGCAAGATGGGGCGTGGACGCTTGACCCGTGAGGCAAAGATGCAGATCGACAAACCCTGTCGTGGCATGATTTTATCTACTGGCGAGACAATGCTCGAACGTGAAATGTCGGTTACCTCACGCATGTTGATCTTAGAAATTCCACCCTGGCGCAAACGTGATCCAGAAGGACTGGCACTGGCTGAGGCAAACAAGAAACGGGACAAGCTCACAGGCTTCACCGCTCACTTTGCATCCTGGATTGCAAGACAGTTGGAAGATGACAACTTTGAGAGTGATTTAGCAGACCGCTTTGCGAGCAATCTGCGCGGCTACAATAAACAACTCATGGCAGAACTGGGGTCAGATTATGATACAGGTCGTGTAACACCCAACTGGGCAGTCTTGATCTCAGTTTACCAGTTGCTCCGTAGATTCATGAATGAACTCGATGCTGATGATCTGCTACCCGCATGGCAAGACACAGCCATTGAGAGTGCGCGTGGCTTACGTGAAGAACGAGCCAGTGAAGTTTTCCTCGATCTCTTGGGGCAACTCATTGCGGGTGGGCAGGCAGTCATCGATGACAACATGCGCCAGCCGAAAGAATATCCAGCGTCAGTGACGGTAGTCGGATACCGCGATGAGAGTTTCATCTACCTTCTACCTGAAATTGCCCTGCGCGAGGTGAATAAGGTGCAACCACTGCGCTTCAGCACGACAGCCATCGGGATGCAATTGAAGGAAGATGGCTTGTTACTAGCGGGTAGTAGCAGTTTGACCATCCAGAAACGGGTCAATGGCGCAAGAGTGCGTGTTTGGCAACTCACAGCCCAATCTTTAGGCTGTGACGATTGTGACGACTGAGACACCAGACTGAGAACCACATAGAATCACATACGCTATTATGTGTTGTGAGAAACCTGAGACACTTGAGACAACTATCTTGTTTGAGTGTCTCTACTCAGTAAACCTATCTCTATTTTGAAAATCTAGTGTGACAGGTTTATAAACTTGAGCAATTTGAGGATGGAATTGATATACGTCATCTATTTTGGATACGGATGCACGATTTTATTTGCTTAGCTATAATTAACTGAATTCAAACTACTGGATTTTTCAATGACGATACAAAACCTGACTACATTCATCAATTATAGACGTGCTGATACCAAGCAAATGGCATTGCTTTTGCATAGAGCACTTGGCAAAGCTCTCGAAAATCCTAATTCAATCTTCTTAGACACTGAGAGCATCGACTATGGTAGTCACTTTCCATCAGAAATTGAGTATGCATTACAACAAGTTACTGTTGTGTTGGTCTTGATTGGTGAAAATTGGCTCAAACTGGAGAACTCAACTGGTGAAAAACGCCTCTTTGTATTGGATGATTGGGTAAGACGCGAGATAGAAATAGGATTAACTTTAAAGAAAATTACTATTCCAGTTCTAGTAGATAATGCAGAAATGCCAAATGAGGACGATCTTCCCAGATCAATTCGTCAAATAGCAACTCTGAATGCTGCACAGCTAAGATCAGGTTCGGATTTCCAATCTGATATAGATCGATTGTCGAAGAATATAAGATCGCATATTGATACTACAACAACAATTAAACCTGAACCTCAGACAAGAACTAATATCACGTGGACTGGATCGCCATTTCCCGGACTACGTTCATTCACACCAGCAGAGCAACCAATCTTTTTTGGTCGCGATCGAGAAACAGCTTCACTAGTGCATAAGGTCAAAGCAAATCGTTTTGTAGTTGTTGTGGGTGCATCAGGGAGTGGAAAATCATCTTTAGTGGGAGCAGGTCTCGTCCCAAGGTTAGAATCAAAAGACTGGTTGTTACCTAGTTGGCGAGAAAATGAGCGTATAGGGAAATTAAAACTTACTCCTGGAAATAGACCATTAGATGCTATTTACACAAGTTTAATACGTGCATTTCCGACAATGCGACCTGATGATCAACCTGTAGCAAAACATAAGAAAATGTATATTGAAACTTTCATGGAAGATGAAGCTTCATTGGCTGAAGAAATTCAGGAACGAGTTTATGCACTTGGTCAGTCATACAAAAAAGTTCTATTATTTGTTGATCAATTTGAAGAGCTTTTTACTCTGGCTGAGCAAGATCAGCGCCAACCGTTTATTGACTTATTATTGTATCCAACAGAAATTTTACATATTGTTCTGACAATGCGCGCTGATTTTCAGCAAGATGCACTTGCAGTTGAACCCTTAGTTCGAGCTTTGAATGAAGGGCAGATGAATCTTGGACGGCCTAGTACCGTCTCTTTACACACCATGATAGCATTGCCTGCATCATCGACTGGTCTTACCTTTGAGACCGGTTTGCCTGAAAAGATTGTTGCTGACACTGGAGATGAACCTGGTAACCTTGCGCTAATGGCATTTACGTTAGATGAACTATATCGACGATGCAAAGACAAAAATATCATAGAATTTGATGACTATAACACTCTAAATGGTGTTGAAGGAGCAATTGGTGTTCGAGCTGCGTCGATTTACAGTAACTTATTAGATGGCATAGATGTAGAACAACTTGATGCTAATTTAGGGCTAGTTTTTCGAAATTTGATAGAAATTAGAGATAACACACCAATTAGACGGCGAGCACACCGAGAATCTGTAGTTACTGATGAACTGACTGAAGAACTGGTTGATTCTTTGCTGGGGCAGGATGCAAGACTGTTGGTGGCGAGTGGTGATGATATGCTGGAGGTTGCACATGAAGCTCTGTTTCGCGCTTGGAAACCATTAAAAACTTGGATAGAGAATCATACATCTGATCTTATTTTGCGGAATGAGGTTGAGACGGATGCGGCTCGGTGGCTTGCGAGTGGTAAGGATGAAAACTACTTGTGGAATCATGAACGCCTTGTTCGTGTTCATGAAATGATGAAGCGCATTGCCCCTGATTGGAACCATAGTCTCATAGAGTTCATACGTTCTGAACCAGAGCGCATTAGAGATAAACTAGCCAACGCTAATCTGCCCAGGTATGAAGTGCAACGATTGCTGGCTCGTTTAAAACAAATCGAAGCAGATCCTGTAATGCTCCAGATTTCTAATTTGTATTCTACAGATACGGAAGACATATTGAGTGCCATGTATGCCTTACGTGAAACTCGTGATTTAAGGGCTGTTCCTCATCTAATACAGATATTAGAGTCGGATCAAGAAGTAATTGTGGAAGCTGCTATTAGAGTAATATTCGAAATCAGCGAGCTAGATTCGGTAGATATGATTGATGCACTGTTGAAATTATTAAATCACGAGAATTTGTTTGTAAGATGTACGTTAATCCAAGCTTTGGGAGAGGTGGATCTACTTCAAGCTAGAGATAGAATTCTCGAATCGCTAGACGATGGAAATTCTCTTATCAGACGCTATGCTGTATTCGCAGTTGGGACTATTGAATTTCTAGAACCAGCAAACATTGTCAGAATGCTACAAGACTCTGATACAGAAGTTTGCAAAACTGCACTGCTCACATTATCAAATTATTCATCGGACAATATGATGATTCATTTGGAGAAACTGTCTGAGCATGAAGATGTTGTCATCAGAGATCATGCTTTGCAAATTTTAAATACACTAAACAATAAAAACTAACTGCTATAGTTTACATTGACAATCTATTCTTTAGAAAATATGTCCAACGAGTTACCAATATGCCAAAACACATTCCATACATCCGTGTTTTTCTTTCTTCACCAGGTGATGTCGCAGAAGAAAGGAAGATCGCGTTAGATATAATTGAAAGTATGCCTTACCGATCTACATTTCGCGAAAAAGTAGCATTCAGAGTTGTCGCTTGGGATAAACCCGGAGCAGGGACAGCGATGGTTGCATCTTTAACTCCTCAAGAAGCGATTAATAGAGGACTTTTACAACCGTCGGAGTGCGATATTTTCATATCGATTTTTGGTGCTCGCATGGGGACTCCATTTACGGACGTAAATGGCAAAACATATTTATCAGGATCTCATTGGGAGTTAATGAATGCGCTAGAAAGTGATAGAACTGAAACACTGATTTTTAGACGCACAAGAATTGAGACCTCAAGACTTGAAAACCAATCATATTATGAACAATATCAAAGGGTTGAAGGCTTCTTTGGATCAGATGTATTTGTTGACCAAGATACAGGTGCAATATTACGAGGTTTCAACACATATAAGGACGCAGACGAGTTTCGTACGCAATTCGAAATTCTTTTTGAACAATTAATGGTAGAAAAGCTCGATCAGCTAGCTTCTACAGATACGGCTAGTCTAGTCGATTCAACGACTTCGATTACGAGCCCTGAAGTTCTCACCGTCTCAACTGATCTGTGGTCTGGCTCGCCATTTCCAGGATTGCGTGCCTTTACTCAGCAGGACGAACAGATCTTTTTCGGACGGGAACGCGAAACTGATCAGTTGGTAGATAAATTAAGATCATCACGTTTTATTGCCGTATTAGGCTCTTCTGGGAGTGGGAAATCATCATTAGTAAAAGCAGGGCTGATCCCGAGGCTCCGTGCTAATGCGATCACAGACGAAAGTACAGGTAGTCGAGACTGGTTTTATTGTATTTCTACTCCAAATGATGATCCATTCTTATCTTTAGCAGAGTCTTTGAGTCTCAATATTCCTGATTTGTTAATAGATGACCCTATTGAATATCATAAAAAAATAAACCATTTTTCCAATTCTCTTGCGCAAGATCCTGAGATGCTCTCTCAAATCTTAGAACATAGTCTTGAAAATGCAGTCGATTGGGCAGAAGTATTAATATTCATCGATCAATTTGAGGAGTTGTTTACGCTCGCAAAACCAGAAAGTCTAGTCCCATTCGTGAACATGATTCTTTTGGCACGTCGAAAACCATTTATTCGTGTGATTATCACCATGCGAAGTGACTATTTGTCTCAAGCGATTGAATATTCTTATCTAGCAGAACTTCTAAATTCTGGAACATTTCTCCTGTCTACTCCTAAAAGAGATAAGCTACGTTTGATGATTGAACGACCAGCAGAACGAGCTGGTCTGTTAATAGAAGATGGACTAACTGAACGTTTGCTTGATGACATTGGTGACAATCCTGGCAATGTGTCTTTGATGGGATATGTGTTAGATGAGCTGTATAGTTTATCAGAAGATACAAATCTCACGTTCCGACATTATGAGCAGTTAGGTGGAATGGCAAGTAGCGTTGGAAACCGAGCTGAAAGAACTTATAATCAATTGTCTGGCACTGACGAAGAAAAGCGTCAACAATTTCACCGTATATTTCGTGAATTGGTCACAGTAGATGAGAAAGGAACCGCAGCTAGAATTAGAGCCTCTATTGACAGAATAATAGAAGCAGATATTCCATTCGTTGAAGCTTTTGTAAGGGCTCGACTGTTTATTCGCGACAATAAGACCGTTGAACTTGCACACGAAATTCTGATTAGAGGTTGGGATAGATTAAAAGCATGGGTTGATGAGACAAGCGTAGATTTACAATCGTTACGTCAACTACAAACAGCCGTCTACGAATGGATTTCGAACGAGAGACCTGAATATTTGCTTTGGCCACATGAACGTTTAAGTCTGACATATGATATGCTGGAACGACTCGAAATTAAGCCTTCACAAGATATAGAAGAATTCATCAGACCAGAGGCAAATCGAATAATTGAAAAGATACGCGATCATACTTTGCCTTTGCCTGAAAAAGTAAGCAATCTTGAGCGACTTAAACAAGTCAGTACTGATCAGCTGACCCTTAATCTAGGCCTGTTGCATTCGGATGATCATATACAGCGTTTGGAAGCAATTGATTTTCTCCGTCGTGGGTATATTGTTGAGGCACTTGATTCATTAATAGAATTGTTGGAAGATAATTCAGTCATTGTACGCGAGAGTGTTTTGCAAACACTGTGTAGTTGCTTAGATGATAGTGTATTAGATAAGTTCATCAAATTACTGAGTCACGATGATCCATTAGTTCGCGCCCGAATAGCACAGAGCTTAGGGGAAATTGGTAACAAACTTGCAGTAGATGGGTTAGTCCAATCGTTATCAGATTCTGACGTGCTCGTACGGCGGGCAGCTGCGTATGCACTAGGAAAAATCGGTGATATCCAAAGTCTATCCCCACTTTTGAATAGTTTGGATGATGAGGCATGGCAGGTTCGTAGAGCTAGCTTACACGCCCTTAGTTGTTTACGCAGACCAGAGACATTCGAATTTATAGAGCCGTTGCTAAAAGACCAAAATTTGCAAGTAAAAATATCAGCTGTTTATGCTTTAGGTCGCCTTCCAAACTCAGAAGTCTACAAAACATTCTCAAAAATTCTGAGCGAGAATGATTTTACTTTAATCAAATCTGTCGTCGATGTCTTAAAGCACAGACACACAGACTCAGCTAGAGATCTTCTCGCTCAGTATGACTACATTTAGTAATTATCGCGAATAATGTTTTAGATTGCGTCTGCGAAATAAGCTGTTTTTAGTGATTTACACTAAGCTTTTGGCCTCTACTACTAGCACTGCTTTAAAAGGTAATTTACCAGTAGCCAGTAGCTAGTAGCTGTCTATCAAACTTGGTTTTAAGCCTTTTTGCAGTTTACAGCATTGTTTTTGCATATCCATTATTGACGTTAATTAGAGTAAGTACTGGAATTGCTCCAGTATTATGTTAACAAGCATGAATCAACCAATTAGCTATATAGATTGTACTGTCACAGGTGGCACAAACAACTCAGCCTGAGACATTTCAAACTACTCGATTTCAAAATTTTGCACCCCCATGCAAGATATACTGAAACCTTATCTACACCTGTTGAGACACTTGAGTAACTTGAGACACTTATCTCGAATCAGTGTAGCGATCGTTATGATTCTTACAATCACAGATGGCTTAGTCACTATACGTGCACCAGCCTTTTCATACTTGCGGAAGTGATCGAAAACCTGATCTGATAGTTGAACAAGCCATTCAATGCCTTTCGAACTGTAATTCCTCGCCTTCAGTACGCAATTTACCCTGCCTATCTTAACAGGCGCAGTCTGTCGTCAACAGCAAGCTGTCGTCTTATCTGATTGCTCCTGGCTTGTGCCGTTTCACTCACCTCAATCAGATGACGCCCTATGGGTGACATCAGCCTTCCAAGCACCTGTAACGATATTGGCAGAAATCGCTAGCAGGCGATGAAAACTTACAGACAAATGGAGGCAACATCATGGGTAGTAGCATCAATATTCAAGTTACAGGTTACGTCGGTAGCGAACCGCAAATCAAAGAAGTCGGTGAACAACGTGTCGCAAGTTTCAGCCTTGCAGTCAATCGCAAAACTCGCGATGGTACAGCTCAAACGCTCTGGGTTCGAGTCAATGCTTGGAACGGGCTATCAGAAGTCGTCACCAAATTTGTTCGCAAGGGATCCTTACTGCAAATCTCAACTTCTTGGATGCGTCCATCAGCATGGATTGACCAGAACGGGACTGCTCGAATCAGCCTTGATCTCGATGCTAATCGCCTTATTCTTCTGGATCGCGTTGAGCAACAGCCCGAGCAAGAAGAGATTCCATTCTGAGCGCGACTGACAATTTCATACTGCAATGTTGGCGATGTGAAAGCATCGCCTTTTTTCGGTTCTTACTGCCCGAACCCACAGACTGACAGCATAACTTATGGGACTCCTCGCACTCCGCAGCGCGGCTAGTGTGCGGCATGAGGTCACCCCCTATCCAGCACCATCGGACAGGTACGCCAGTACCATTCTGCGAACGGGACTGCCGAACCACCCGTCTATTTGCATCGCAAATTGCTGGACAGGTTCCCCCTTCTATGCCGCCCCGCGTGGATGAGCGTTGTGCTCATTCTGATTAACTGACGCCGAGGAGGCACAAGATGAGTAATGAAATTCGTGACCGTATTCGTTCTGCTGTGAAGCCATTTCCACGTAAAGCTGTTTATGCGATTGGATGGGGTGATGAAATGACATTTGAGCAAATTTACGATAATCTCGTTCACTATGCCAGTAATGTCATGAAGTCGAAGGGAATTCATCGAACGAATTACTTGCCAGATTGCTTGCAGATCGGGTTCATGTTTCTCTGGGAAGAACTCATAGAAGACAATCAATTTCTTGCAGACAAAACCCGCCAACAGGCGGTGTTTTTTGTTTTAGCACGTTGCAAGATTTCCAGTCTACGAGGATATGATGCCCGATATGATGAACTCGAAGAAATTGTCAGCTATGACTGGCATAATACATGGGATGAACACACCATCACTGGACTTACCTCACCGAGTAGCTGGTACAAATCAATTGAACGATGGGCACCGTGGGCAACTGAGGTTGATATTCGCATTGATGTTGAGCGAGTGATGCAGAAATTGGCTGAGAAATATGCGGATTCTTTTGAACATTTGATGGCATTATATGCTGTGACAACTTGTGTTACCTTCAAAGATACTGCTCCTGTAGTCGGGATGCACTTCACCACATGGCGACGGAACTATCTTCAGTCGATGCAACAAGAAGTACAGTATGAATTTGCCCAGGTATTCCTTGAAAAACATAATTACCAGATGCCTGAACCCTATGGCAAACCAGAGACGAATCCTGGTTGTTTCACGTCACCATATACGAAGTGGCGTGACCAATACGAAGCTGGCAATATTGAACCTGCTGAGGAACTTCTTGAACAATATAGCCATACAATCTGCATCAGTGGCGCACTGAAAGCACAGATCGCTGGAAAGACCTACAAACAAGCAGCTCTTGATCTGGGTAAGAACCCCAAGACATTCCCGAGGTATATGAAACGTGCCGCAAGAATGTTGTCAGCTGCTTATGCATGAGTCAATTAAGCTGGTGAGCGTGAGAGCGTTCACCAATTTTTTGCAAGGCGGGTTTCATATTATCAGCTAATTAAGTCCCGAAACTCTAAGTCATTACTCAAAGCAAAATTAATATAGCTTCTTTTAACTATATTGAATGCCTCTAATCCTGGCTCTAGCTCATCGAGCTTGTATTCCATTTCCTCGCGAATTGCATCTTCTTCCTCTATATTTTGGCGACGTGCAAACTTCTTCTTCCAGCCAAGTATGATTCGTCTATATACTTTTGCTTTTTCATTTGCCTTGCTAGTCCATCTTTGATTGAGTAAGAATGTATTTATCATCGACTCCAACTTAGGACTGATGGCACCTGTATCATCATTAAACGTGATTTTTAATTCGTTATTTTGATCACGGTAACACTCTACAACTAGAGTATCAGCCACAGCATCAACATAGGGTCTAAATGTATGTTGCATTGAACGCTTATCATTCAATTTAAGCGGATCACGGTCAAGCTTCACTCTTCGATTACATTCCATACAAATCGGAACTAGATTAATAGGATGCAACGCTAAGAATGGATAAATTGATTTAGGGAAAAAGTGATCTGCATCATTTAATGGTACATTGTTAATCTGAGTTGGTTTCTCACCATCACAGGTGGGGCACACATTAAGTTCTTGATTTAACTTTTCCCACTGCAGAACCATATGCTTGCGATTAAAATGGGTTGTGGATTGCATTGTAGATTTTGGAAAACCTTTATCATCAACTAACTTATCGTACAGTGATGTCATTAGATCTGTAATAAGCGTTTGCAGATCGACATTCAAAGCAAAAAATTCAAACTCATAATCGGGATTGTCCCATTGTAAATGATAGTTAACATCGTTTTTGAATGCTTTTAAAAGTAGATCTCGTTGATCAGAATGCTCTTCGAGATATAGAACAATCTTAGATAGTTGTTCTCTAAATGCAGACGCTCGGTTAATCCAGTTCGCAGTAGGTTCATCACTACATTTAAGTTTTACTAGTTCCTTTAGATTTTCCTGCTCTAGATCTTTCAACGGGTTATCGGTAAGGCAAACAAATTCAAATAAAGCTTTTTGAACTTTGAATAGACGGTCAAATCTGGGATCATCAACTAACGATTTTATTTCATACAGCATAAACGATTAATCACTTTGCAATGCACGTAAACGTCGACGAAATTCAAACTCATAATATCCTTCACCAAGCCGATCTTGGAGGTGTTTGATGACTTGAGCAAGGCTAGTTTCTTCAGAATCATTGGATTTTTGGAATGGCTCTCGGAGAGATTTTAGTGTTGTGATAAGTCTCTTCTTAGCAACTTGTTCATCTCCATAATCATGAGGCAACTCGACTAAGTGGTCATATAATCTGTCTAAAGCAGGATTATCTGATAGTTCATCAGAACTCTCTAAGTTCCAAATGGCGACAACATCGTCTGGATATGAGATTGCCATCAGAATTAGATCCAAGAATTCTGTTGCTCGTTGACCAACAACATCAGGTGCTTCAAATAGGTTAGTCATAATCTCACTGGGAAGCGCACCAAAAGTCTTTACTGGTTGCCGCACAACCGCAATCGTTCCATCAGTACTGTCTTTTCTGAGTAACGTAATTTCAGTCTCGAACACATCAGTTAACGCGATACTAGAATGGGTCGATATGACTACTTCACTCACATTTTGCCGCAAACTATCATCAATAATGTCCACTATGCGGCGTTTCCATACATCATTGAAGTGGGTTTCTGGTTCATCCAGAATAATCAGAGCGTCATCTTGATCTTTTAGAAGATGGAATAGAGACATTCGACCAATAAACTCTTGCTCACCATCGCTCAACCAGTCATACATGAGTACATCATCCAGATTAGTCTTTTGAACTGCTATCTGGATTTTGCCAAGGATGCCTTGTTGATGCAGTTGATACAAATTACGATAGAGGTCGAAGGCTGTAAAGACTTCGTCACCTGCAAGCGCCTCTGCCAACTTACGGGCAGTTGTGGCAAAATTTTCAGAGCTAGTGCCTTCTTCATCTGTGATAGTACGTTGTAAATCGAATGAAAGTAAGCGAGTTATACCGGGTTCAGGCTGCTTAATAACAGTTGTTGCTGCCTGATATAACTTTCTAATTGTTGTCTGATTACGTTTAAAGTTTCGTGCACTTGGATCGAAATCAATTTCTAGACCTATTGTGAGAGGCCACAACCAATCTACTTCATTCAATAAGCCACGCAATCCAGGAATTACCTGCTTCAATTGCTTTGATTCATTCATCTTTGTTGCAAATGCAGTTTTTTCATCAGTTGTTGAAAGTTCTTCAAGATCACTGATAGTTTCCAACAATGTGACCGCAAGAACTGCTAATTTAAGATTGTCATTTTTGACAAGGAATCCGACTTGCGAACGAGGTGCAGATGCTTCAATAAAGTCAATTTCTTCTGGAGGGAGTTCGCTAACTTCCCTAGCTAAATGTAAGCGCTCATCTTGAAGTGACCAACCTTTGGGACGTTCCTCAGTCTCTTCTTCGAGTAGAATTTCCAAGTCACTAGGCGTAAAATTGAACATAGATTGCCAGAGGGATGAGTTGCCAGACGTATACGCAATCAATGCACGAGGTATATTCGCAATTATCGCGCTGGTACCAGGGAGATCGCCATCCGAATATAATTGAGATTCAGATAGATGGCTTAAATCAAGATTTGTCCAATCAGTTTCATCTGACAAAACATCGTCTAAAATGGCAAAGTTACTGCCATCACGCCGCCCCGGATAATGTATGTAAACCGAATGAGCATTGTCACCTACTCCGATGTCGTATGCGAGCGTTATCGGAAATGGTAGATCAAGTTCTGAAGCACGCTCCAATTGAACAAAAACTTCAGTTAATGCTCGAAGTAAACGACTTTTTCCCGATCCATTTACACCGACGACAAATCGAATTGAGCACTGTCGTCCAAGGAGCGATTCATGCTGAAAATCAATTTCAACATCTTCCAGCGGAGGAAGCCCTGTAATCTTTAAATACCTTAATCTCATTCTTAGACCTCTTCAAGTAATTCGAGGTCAATCAAACGCACTTCATCCTCAGATTCATCTGACAAACTGCGATATGCTGTTGCATAGATTGCTCCAGCGCTTGATTGTGCGGGAATAGTAACAGTCATAATGAGACCTAATGAGTCGAACAAGTCTAGTGTTCGACGAATTACATCTGTTGAAAGTCCGGTTTTTTCTTGGATAGTCTCAACAGTGAAGAAACCCTCTTGATGATCACAGTACCAGAAGAGAAATTTTTGTTGTCTACTTAATTGGCGAGCAACTTCATGTCTTGGATGTTCAACGGGCGGATACGCTTCTATCTGAGTTGAAACTTGCTCAAGCATTCTATTAAGTTGTTCAACAGCAGGTGCCATAGCTCTCGCATACTGATTTATCATTCTACGACTGGACTCAGCAATAGATGCCATCTGAGCTTGATATCTAGCGAGTGAATCGATAACTACAGACGAATAGATAGGTTGTAAATCGATGATAGGCATTCTGACTGAATCGATGATTCTCGCCATATCCTCCGCTTGCTTTTTCTGAATTGCGTGAAGATTTTCGATTGCTGGTGACATAGCCAAACTATCTAGCAAGGGCTTTATCGTTGATGCCATTTGTCTTTCGATTCTGTTGCGTTCCTCTTGGTTAACACGTTCCGAAGTATGATTACCCACATCAATTATCTGATCGCCACGAAGACCAAGAATCATGTCCCGTTTTGCAGTTTCTTCATTCAACCTGTCTATTCGATCATTTCGCCAATCTTTTGTAATCCGCCCTGTAAATATGTGGACATATAATGAAGCTTCTAGTTTCTTAAGTGTAGTATTTGATAGTGTCTGCCGTTCAGCAATTTGGTTTGATTTTTCGAACTTAGCAGCAAATTCGCGTTGCAAATCTAGTGGTGGTAGTGGAAATGGCATTTGTGCAAATCGAGAAGCACCCAAATGAGCTACACTTGATGTTTGCGAACTGATTTTCGTGAATTCACCACTTCTGAAGTACACTAAAAACAGTGCCAACGCATAGAGGGGATGTGTCTTATTGTCGTAGGCACGAAATCGTATCAAAGTGTTTTGAAAACAGCAGTTTGGAATTTCGTTTCTCCACATTGCTGGTCGTCCCACGAGTTCAGCACTTTGTCCCTCATTTAGTAGAATATCTCCATATTCTAGTTTATAGTTTTCAAAATCTGATGGATTAAAGTCCATAGTCAAAACGTCGGAAAGATCCAAACGATTTTCATATACGTTTGCTACACGGAGATATTGGTGTGTATATTTCCCTGTTTGATACTTTGGCGCACGTTGCCTTCCGAGCTGTACATTACCAGCATCTTCGACTTTGACAATTTTCCATTGAGCAGCTAGATCAGGCAATTTTCCAAATGTATGTTGAAATAACGAGAAGATTATCTTCTGAGTCTCCATCTGAGCCGAGCTATGTAAACTTTGTAAATTCTCCATCTGTTGAAGTATAAATATGATTTGACGCTGTTCAGACAAGGGAGGCAACGGTATTGGTAATCTGGCTAATTCTTTACTATTGATATTGGGTTGTGCAACAGTACGTGAAGTTGCTTCAACATAATTCCAAAAGAAAGGAGATCTTAAGTAGAAACCAATATAACGCGGATCAGCAATTTCTTGATTAACTCTAAAGCGAATGAGATAAGATGCGAAAACCCATGGTTCAGTGGACCCAGAATGTACGTAGCTTCTTCCAACACTCCCACTTCTTGCTATAACTATGTCGCCTGGCTCCAATCCATATTTTTCGATGTCAACGCTATGATCGACATATTTGCGCCCTTTGGTTTTTACTCTGCCATAATCATCAATGTCTGATATTCTTAGATAAAACACTCCACTAGAATCATCATGAGCGCGGTCATTTAGTCCATACCGTGATTCAATGGTTATGTCACCCAAAGTTGTATTTATCCATGATGATGGTAAATCTAACTGAATTTTCACGCTTCACCCCCTATCATGTTCAGTAAATCTTGAAGTCCGCTTGAAATATCTTTCTCAATTTCCTGTATCTCCCTAATAAGTTGCTCTGGTGGTGCATAATCTTCTATATCCAGTCCAAATGGCTTATAACGACCTGCAGATAGGTTGAAGTCATTTTCTGCAATTTCCATAGCTGTTGCCATCCATGAACATGGTTCGTCTCGAATTTCGGGATTATTAAAGCCTTGAAGCATTAAGGCTTCGATTTCTGTATCACCTAGCGAGAGTGTTTCTATGCCAAGAACCGGATCCAAAAACAAATCTCCCAATTGGTCTTCAGGAACCTCTTTCCAAACATGCCACGTTTCGTCATTGCAAAAAGACGGAGCGTCTAATCCAAAACGGAGTCTGTATTTTAGTACTGCATCCCAGAGGTCACTTTGTTCAGGTTTGGGGTCACGCTTTGCATCGAGTGAAAAACCATCAGTCCGCATCTCATAGAATAACACTTCATCTGTGTGACCGCCTTTATTAAAAACGAGGATGGATGTCTTGACCCCTGTATATGGTTGAAATACGCCTTGGGGAAGTGAAATTACGGCGTTGAGTTGATTCTCTTCGACAAGTTTCTGGCGTAGACCTATATGGGCTCTTGTAGATCCGAACAGTAACCCTTCAGGTACGATAACAGCTGCACGCCCACCTATTTTTAACAATTGAAGAATCAATTCGAGGAATAGAAGCTCTGTTTTTGTTGTACCAACTGACTGTAGAGATTCCCCTATATCATTTGAATCGATGCTGCCTGTAAAAGGTGGATTCGCAAGTATTACATCAAACTCGCCTACATCACCACTAATTATTCCCTCGTTGAAACGACTTCCCAGAGTATCTGAATAGCTCATCTTGGGATCTTTCATACCGTGTTGGATCATATTCATCCAAGCGAGACGAACCATAGTACGGTCGAAATCATACCCGTAGAAATGGTTCTCACGAAGACTTTCATGTTGCTCTGGCGTCAGTTTGTCACCGTATACGAAAGTTGGAGTTCCATCAGCTTCAAATCTGAGAATATCTTCACTAGTGTTTTCTTTCAGAATATGCAAATAGGAATTGACGAGGAATCCGCCTGTTCCACATGCAGGATCACAAATACGATCTCCAAGTTTTGGATCTACCATATCAATCATTGCGCGAATGATATGACGTGGGGTACGAAACTGACCATTTTTCCCTGATTCTGCAATCTCCGATAAAAGGTATTCATAAATATCACCAAGTGTATCGTAATTTTGGGATGGCACAAATAACTTATCAATGATAGTAACAGCTGTTTGTAACAAACGGGCACTAGGAATAATGAACACCGCGTCACGTAAGCGTTCCTCAGCACCAGGTAATGTTTTTAACCAGTCAAAGACGATTTGCATGTGTCGTAAGCGCGCTTCGGATTCCATCTGTAGAATATTACTCCAACGGAAAGAACTCTTTTGATGATCAACAAATTTCCCATCAAATATGGAGCTGTGCGCCTTGTTTTCATCACTGGCACGTTTCGCTTCCTCATCATCCATAATCTCTAGTCGCTTTAGAAAGATGAGGTAGGTGATCTGTTCAATTGCTGTCAGAGGATTTGCTATGCCTCCAGACCAAAATGCGTCCCATAAGGATCTGATTTCTCTTTCTAGTGATTTTGAAAGCATCTGATTTCTTCTTTCTATGCTGCAAAGCTATTGGCAAATGATAGGATTTCATCAATTTCTGATTGCGAGAAAAGTTCGTAAACTCGCCCAACATGACTGAAAGGAGGTCTCTCCAAATCACGGGTCGATAATTTCGCTTGTCGCAATACAGCAGATCGAACTACGCGCAGGAAATTGACTTGCGTAGCATTGAAGTGAGGATGCTTGGCGATGAATTCCTCAAAAGCATTTTTAATATTTTCTTCTCGACTGGGTAGGCGACTCAGTCCGAGAATGTGTTTCAAAAAGTCTACAATTGTTGCATCAGGACGTTCATAAACATCTTTGAGTACGTCCTCTGTGATAAACAAATCAGCTTGGTTCAGTAGCCTACTGAGTATTAGTATATCATCTTGAGTAAGATGCTCACCACGCTGAACCTTATTCATTGTAGGGTTGTTATCTGACATATTTTTTACATGTGCTTCTACCTGCTCACGATATGTGTCTGCAAACGCGCCTTCACCACTAGGTCCATACACAATCCACTTGCGACTAGCAATCTGATCTGGAAGATGGAGTTCTACAATCTCTCGTTTCTGCCGCTGCCTGTAACGCATTAGCGGTGTGAATGAAGCCTGTAGTCCAATAATGCGCTCGTAGTCGAGATGATCCCAATATCCATCACTTTTTACCCATGCGAGTTTTTCACTTTGAGTTTGAACAGGCTTTAGTGTCATTGGTAACAACTCAAGATCATCAGTTATTTGATCACGTAGTCGTTCAATATGCTCCGTATCACTATTCAACCAAGCAACAGCAAGTCGCTCTGTACGAATATCAAATGTCATTTCACTCATGTTGACTTCAGGCATGTACCGCAACAGTGGCGCAATTGTGTTGTTTAGCTTCTCAACGTCTTCTGTTCCAATTTCATCCCATAAAGCTAACTGTTCAAGTTCGTTCAGCTTATCGTTATGGGGTCGAATATTGATATTATCTCTTGGTAGAGTTGATAGCATATCCTGTAGCTGCGTGATAGTTTGTTCAGCATATTGATGCTCACCTGTACCGCGTAGCAACAGTAATTTTTCAAGTCTGGTTCTGAAAAGTCGAACTGGAATTGCCTCAGTTGGACTTGAGATTTCATCTTCAGGATTCATATTGAAATATTCAAAGTTATTCCAGAAGTCTAAGATAAGGAAATCGTCTTTGACTTCACCTGTTTGTGGATTTTTCCAACGTCGAGTACCTCGTCCTACCATCTGCCAAAATTTCACCTGACTGTATACAGGTTTAGCGAAAATTAGATTCTGGATTGATGGAACGTCGATACCTGTATCAAGCATATCGACTGAAATGGCAACTCGGGGCATATCTCTATTCTTAAAATCATCCAGAGTCTTTTCAGCACGTTCCATGTGGCTATCGATAATTTCAGCCATTCCTCTACGCTGTAAGTCTGGATACAGTCGATTGAAGCTTTTCCATATTTCCACGGCATGACGATGGCTCATTGTGAAAATAATAGTTTTTGCAGGCAGTGTTCCAGAAGAGTCTGTACGCGCTTTGTTCATAAACTCCTGAACAATAACATCATTCGTTCCACTATTTGTTACCTGACGTTCAATTTCGCTACCTTCAAAGTCGATTTCCCCTAGTTCAATGCCCTGTTCGATAAGTTGTTTTTGTACCTCGTCAGGCAATTGTCCTGCTTTGATGCCTTGAATTTGAAAATTGGTAGATGCTTCAAGAACCTTATATTGTGCCAGATATTCCTCTTCGATTGCCTTCTCATAAGGATAGTAGAACGTTGGTAATCCATCCGGGCATTCAAAAAGGTCGAACGTGTTGTGATCAATGTAATCAGTTGGTGTTGCAGTTAAGCCTAACTGCATAGCGTCAAAGTGATCGAGAAGTGCTTTGTACCGATTGTAAATTGAGCGATGACTTTCATCAGCAATAATCAAATCGTAAAAGGCTGGAGACAAATTTTCGTACACCTGCATCATACTTGGGTAAGTTGCAACATGAATATTTGCTGTATCATCAACATCTCCACCCTCGATCCGAGCACGAGTCTGATGGGGAAGATGTTCCTTGAAATCTCCAAGTGCTTGACGAACTAACTCTCTGCGATCAGCCAGAAAAAGTACCTGTTTCACCCAGTTTCCGCGCATCAGAACATCAATCAAAGAAATTGCTGTTCTTGTTTTCCCAGTCCCTGTAGCCATCACCAATAGAAACTTACGTTGCCCTGTTTTCATTGCCTCAGTGATACGCTTAATGGCTTCAATCTGATACAAACGGTTCGCAATAGACTTGTTGTGACTAACGTTCGAAAAATCTTTGCGATTATGGCGTTGATAATCTATTCGCTGAAGATCGCTCAGTGTAAAGAATCCGCTAACTTCACGGAGTGGATAATGCTCACGATTCCAAAACCAAACTTCCTTGCCATTTGCTAGAAATATAAAAGGTTCAATGCCATGCTGTTGAGCAATACGATCAGCATAATCAGAAGCTTGCCGCTTGCCAGCAATGGCATCTCTACTAGTCTTTTTCGCTTCAACAATTGCTATTGGTTTTCTGCGATTATCCAAAAGAACGTAATCAGCAAACTCAATTCGGACATTGTTATTCGCACCATCCGAAATCAAGAATTCTTCAATCAAATTAAGATTGTCAGTTCTCCAGCCAACCTTAGCCAATTGCGAGTCGATTAGTTGTTGTCGTGTGAGAGCTTCGTTAGTCATGATCTTTAAAGGTTAATAATGTAAAAAGTCCGACAAATAATTGAGAATACATTTATTGTAGCTCAGTTCGTCACTCCTGACTTGCTAGATACATCGATTTTGTGAGTTATAGAAGATTTTGGTTTAATTACTGAAAGTGAAATTTTACATCTGGATTTCGTAAAATTTCTAAGCGGAAACTGTAATATTTCAGGGGTGAGGGGGTGTTGGAATGATACGCTGTACTTGATGTTTAATTCAATCAAACAGGGTATCGACTTTGACAGTTCAAGATCAGGAAAAACAGGCTGACAACAGCATCAATCTGGAGACTATCTCGCGGATTCTGTTGCGGATCGTTGCACAGCTTCCTAAAAACGAGTATAGTGAGCATAAGTCAAACGGACAATATCGACGACAGGTCGAAGAGCTGGAACTCAACGACCTGCCTGACCCCGCGAGTGGTAATGACACATCGCAGGGCTAAGACGCATTGTACACCATGCGCCTTGCTTCTGCGTAGCAACTCGTGGAAGCAGGGCGCTTTCAGTTTAGAAAAGAAAGGAGACAGACAAGATGGTACGTACATTGAAAAGCCCTGAAACCACGTCGATAGATCCGTATAAGGCTCAGCCGCTCCCGCTCGGGAAGCCTGTTTCAGTCTACTATCGTCAATCTTCAGAAGGTCAAATCGGGAATATCTCGACTACCCTGCAAACAGTGGATATGGTCGAACATCTGATGCGGCAGGGATGGCAACGTGAGCAGATCAACATGATCGATATGGATGCTGGCATCAGTGGTACAAAGAAGATCAGCGAGCGTCCGGGAATGTCACTACTCTACTCGCAAATCGAAAATGGTGAGATTGGTCTGGTAGCAGCACAGGACGTGGATCGTTTCTTCCGTGACCTGACCCAGATCGAAACCAACATCTTCATCGATGCCTGCCGTCGCAATAATGTTCAGGTTCTGACACCAACGATGGTCTATGACTTTGCCCATCCAGCTCAGGGTCGCTATCACATGCAGATGTTCCGTGACCACGCCCAGCGAGCAGCCGATTACCTTGAATACCACATTCGTGGTCGTCTGGTGAAAGCACGTCACTGGCGTAAAGAGCGCGGGATGTGGGCAGGACGCAAAGTGCTACCTGGCTTCAAAGTCGATATGCGTGAAACGTTACCGAGTGGAAACCGCAATCCTGACTGGAGAAAGTACAGTCGCTATACCCCAATGGCAGATGTGGTGCTACGCTACTTCGAGATGTTCCGCAAGAATGACGGTAATCTGAGGGCAACATGGAAGCAAATACAAAAATCGGGACCGTTTTTCCCTGAAATCACAGAGGAAATGATACCAATGGGTTTCAAGGTGACGGATCATTTACGCCATCGCTCAAAGATCACAGGTCAACTCTGCCCATCGATGTCTGGCTTGCAGAACTTACTCATCAATGTTGCCTACATCGGACACTGGGTACACAAGCAGGTCATCGCGCAATGGCACAACCACGAAGCGATAATCCCTGAAGAACTATTCATGTTCGCCTACAATCGCATCTCTCAGGTTGATTTTCACGGACAACCCAACCCACACTATGTTGCCTACCGTCCATGGACACGCCATGAGAAAGAAGATCGTGATGTCGAACCACCGATCTACGCCTATCTCATCTACACTGATGACCTTGAAGAAGAACCCCACAAGATGCTTGCCAGTATCTGGAGTCAGGGCAATAACAACTACAAGTATCAGCACTTCAAAGCACCACGTGCAAATATTTGGAACATTAACGCTGAAATCGTAGATGATGCTGTGGATGCGATGTTGCTCGAACGCCTTAAAGCAACAACCATCAATGAAGATGTCTGGCAAAGTGCGGTAATGAGTATGGAAGATGACGATCATGCCGATGTCCGTCGTGTGGAGCAAGCGATCCGTCAGGCGAAGCAGACCAAAGACAACCTGATTGCCAGTCTCGCGACCTTGAATAACGACGAAATGATCCAGCGTGTCGAAGCCCGATATGAAGCGACAGAGCAAGAACTCGCTGCGCTTGAAGCCGAGTTAGTGCGCTTACACAGTGGGAAACGTCGTAAAGTGACACTCGGTAGTGCCTTACCTGTGTTGCAGACCGTGATTGACAATTGGCAAGATGTTCCACGTCAAGAGCGTCGTAGTCTCTTCGAGTCATTTGCGACCCATATCCACATCACGAAGGTGACACGCCATACCAAGCAAATTACAATACACTGGCGTGATGGATCGACCACCATGCACAGCACGACACATCGCAGTAAAGGCTACTTCTGGGAAGAAAAAGACCTCAATCGACTGAAAGAGATGTTCGATAACGATGTCGATCAGGTCGAGATCCTACGCACTTTCCCCGACTATGCGTGGCGTGCGCTAACTCAACGGATGCGTTATCATTTCGGTAAAGGCTGGTGGAAGACCTACAAAGGTAAGAAGATGTATCCACGCAATACAAAATGGGCAGATACAGAAGAAGCTCAGGCTGAGCAAGAGGCACAACTCGTTACGAGTAGTGCTTCGACTGGCAAATGGCTAACTGCTTTTTTAGTCGTGTCAAGCTACTAGATGACAGATACATTTTCAAAAATGTTCGAAAATGAAATCTTAATTTAGTTTGTAACTCATATATTATAACATTTCTGCCGGTATTTCCTCAAAAATATTTTGCATACGATTTTGACCACATTATCCCGTATGGGATACGACATATCTCTTTTCATCGATTTTAATTGTTATAGTGACATGTAAGTTACTTTTTAACCTTATCCTATGTGTGAGTCCCCGATGGAGACTTTTACTATAGTGATGACTCATTCGATACATTGCAGCCTGCTATCACATTCGAGGAGGCTATGGATAGCGAGTATGTGATCCGTGTTGGCATATAATTGAGCGACCGTGAATACGATGTTTCCCTTAATGCCACTGAGCTCTATTCTGGGCATTCCTGATGGGTATCGATACTACTGGTATAAATTCCAGGAACTCCAACTCCAACTCCAACTTCGATTTGCAACACTGCAAATAATGAAAAATGAAGTGAGTTGGAGTTCACCATGACAAAGCGACACCCGCACGATGTCTTGACTGATCGTGAATTAGAAGTGCTGGAATTAATTGCTACACCAATGACTACGCAAGCCATCGCAGAAGAACTTTGTATTACCCGTGGAACATTACGTATTCATATTAAACGAATCTATGCTAAATTAGATGTGCATAGCCGTCTGGAGGCAATTGCAATAGCACAAAAGAAAGAACTCATTGAGCAGTTTCCCTGATTTAGATCGGTAATTCGCGGAGGGAAAGATCTTGAATTAATTTAATTGCGTAACACAATATTAAATTTAGATATACTGAAATATATAAACTTAAAGAGAGGAAAATAAATGACTGAAAATAAAGATAAAAATGAGTATGAATATGATCAAATGCCAATCGCGGAAAAATTATATGAAAGAATTAACAATTTTTTGAATGGTATTGAAAGACTGATTGTAGATATAGAGGATTCTCCTGGTACAAACCCGGATGTGCAAAATATCCTCAATGATATGAAGCAATTTACGTCCGGTCATCTCAAATTTTTTGGTTGGATAACCCTAAAAGAAGATAGTGAAGGTAAGCCTGAACATAAAGACGGGGAAAACCGTATTAAAAATTATAAACTTGAGGTCGATCCAGTTCGTGGTCTAACGATTGTTCATATTCTGCAATCAATTCTAGATCGTGTTATCAGAGATTATGGCATCTGGTTATATGTGTTGCAACAACGTGGTATGGTATATGAACCTGCAACAGTTCCTGATGCAGAGGATAAATCACTATATGAGCAGTTCATAATTAAAATTCAGCGATTTTTCAGAAATATAGTGGAAAAATTAGCATTTGACGAATGGACAAAAACACGCGACATAAGTGATCATCTCGTGAATCATGCATTGAGCATGGCTCACAGTGTATTTGATTTTGAACACGATAGTTACGGACTAACTTATTTCGCGAACCGGGCGAGTGTCCGTTCGATTCCATATTTCCGGGGTGCTCTCGTTGCAGTTCCGTATTCAGCAATAAGCATGAAGCGTGATCTACTCAAAATTGCACACGAAGTCGGGCACTATGTGTATTGGAATGGTTTATATCAATATAAAGGTGAAGTTAGTGGTAGGCTAATCTCTACTCTCAGTAGATATGAAAAACTGGAACAAAATATAGACTACACATTGTTCCGTCATTGGGAACTCGAAATCTTTGCAGATATTTTTGGTATTTTTGTTGCGGGACCTCTGATGGCTACTGACTTTACCACCTATCTGCAATCCAGGGATGAGAGGAATTTCACAACATCAGATGGAATTCACCCTACACCGGCTATAAGACCATACATTTACTATGTTGCATTGCGACAATTATTCGAAAACGATGATGATATGATGGGTCTGGCTAATCAGCTTGAATGTGATTGGGATGCATATTTGGAAACCCGGGGAATTTATCAAAATAGCCTGGTCAATGTCTATGGCGATATATTCATAACTCCCTCGGAGTTCAAAGAAAAGCTACACAAGGCATTCAAAGATAAAATGGGTATTTTCAAAGCTCTAAATGAACTTGTAGATAGTGACAAATCAGAAAATTGGATGAAGAAGTTGTTAGACAAAGCTAATACGGCTCAGGGCACTCCTGAAAAACTTGAACTTTCATTACCCGGTCGCTGGGAAGACTTATTAGCGGGCATGAAAGATGATAATGAAAAGCCACAAAAGGAAAAGCTACAAGATAAATTCCGCATAGACCCGAAACAAGAGCCAGTTACCGCTCATTCAGTAAATACTGACAAAGATGTGACGAAATTGCGTAACAAGTTAGGTCTAAATGAAGATGATATATGGTACAAATGGGCAAGAAAACGATTTGATTTCAGTAGTATAGACTGGAATGCAGACCCGATAACCATCCCGATTGAACTCTGGCTAAAAGTCTTAGATGCTGATGATTGGACTTCAGACGGACCACATTCACCTAAAGTTGATGATGGCCCTCCCTGATTTGCCGCTATTCATTCTCAGTGCCCGAGTAATTCTTCAAGTGAAATTCGAGCATAATAACTAAGATCATCTAAAGAATCAATTTCCTCGTAGATAGCCAGTGCTTCATTGCTGGCTATTTCCACCTGTCCTGATTTAAAGTAGACTCGCGCCCGTTCAACCCTCATATTGATGAGACTTGCAGAACCAATCTCCGTTCCAAGTGCAATCGCCTGTTCTAAATCCTGTAGTGCGTCTTCGTATTGCCCCTCAAGTTCAAATGCTTTTGCGCGGGTTCGATAGCAATGATGAAGCATAACCTTGTCTTGCATCATTTCTAAGAGTTCTAAACACTTTGTTGCATCCACAATTGCCTGATCGAGTTGTCCCGATTTCCTGCAAACTATTGACCTGGTATAAAGTAGTCTTGTTCGCTCTACCATCTCGCCAATCAATTCACTTAATGCGATACCCCTGGCAAGTACTTCCATTGCTGATGCATAATCACTTTTCTCATCTTCTGTATCGCCAATCATCGCGTAAAATCGGATTCGCAACATATCCCGTTGTATTGATTGCGGCAATTCTTCCAGACGTTTGAGAGCATCCTCAGCAAGCTGAAGCACCTTATCGTATTCCCCTCGATGATAGGGTATGTCAATCATCAGTGATTCACTTTGTAGACGGGCGAGGAACTGTTCGGTTGATGACGATAAATGAGTATCCCTTATCTGAATGCTCTCTACAAAAAATTGTTCTGTTGCATTCCAATCCGAATCCCGACCTCCATGGATAAGCGTCCGTTCAAGTTCCAGACGACCTTGATAGTGAAATACATCTGCCATACCGGCAACATTGTCCGATTTTTGATAAGCGTGCATACTGATACTCAAGTATTCACGGGCTTTGTCATGGGCACTACGTTCTAAAAATATACGACCGAATTGCAAATTTACCCATGCGATAAGATCAGAACTCTTATCTGCCATCGAAATCAAAGTATCGAGGTATTTTAATGCCTCATCATATCGTCCGAGAGCAAACCACACATGATGAACTAATATGACCATTTCTACATACTCTGCATTCAGTTGAAAATACTGATACCAGTCCAGAACGTTGACAATATGTCCCCAATCTTCCAATATCTCGTGTAGTGTGATGTCACCCTTTGTGAAATGATGAAGCTCTAGCACAAACATCTCACCATAATGTTTGATTAAGTCGATCTGTTCTGACTGTGGATGTGTTTCAAATTGTTTATGAGAATAATCAGCAATGATCGGATGAAGACGTAACTCACCTTTACTGTTTTCTTCAATTAGATTAATCGAAATTAGCTCAATCAAAATTTGTTTTGCTAGAATCCAATCATGTTTTGATGATGTCTGCTGAATGATGCGCCTACCGATCTCTGAATTAAATGATATTGACCGTAGTGGTGCTAATCTTATGAATCCAACTTGATATTTTTCGGGTAGATTTCTGACCAACTGTCCGATAATTATGTGCGTATGAGCAAGAACATCACGGGAATCAATATCCAGCATGGTGAGTACATCATCAGGTGAAATTACTTCAGGCTTGAGATATTTGCTAATTAACTCTAGCGCCAGCGGATGATTACCGACACGGGTGGCAAGTTTCCCGTAATCTGCATCATCTATTCGTGTTCGTTCTCGTAGCATTGTTACACTTGCATCTTCGGGCAGACCGTTTACAGTGATATGAGCTACAGATAATTGTTGAGCAATATCCTTACTGCGTGTTGTTATCAATAGTCGTGATCTGGAGAATGGGGGGAATAATTGTTTTAGATCACGAATAGTTGTTATGAACTGATTAGATTTCGTTGATGTAAAATCGACATTGTCTAATATCAGCAATACATTCTGGTTTTCGAGCAATTCCCGGAATAAGGTTAAGCGGCTGTTGCCTTCAACATTCGATAAGTCTCGACCAAGTCCAAAAGCCCATGTCATGAGGACTGTTTGAATATCTTCTGTATCAAAACTTGCCCATAACACGCCATCTTCAAAGTTATCTTCTTCATGATAGAGAATATAAGCTAAGTTGGCGGCAAGCGTTGTTTTTCCAATTCCTGCCATACCTTCTATGCAGATGATTTTAGACGCATTCTGTTTGAACAGGAGTTCTGTTAATTTGTCTCGATCAAGCTCCCTATCATAAATTTTGACGACCGACGGCGCTTGAAATGGACTAATCCGTTTTTCGTTGTTAAGCCACTGAATCCATTTGTCTCTATCTGCTCCTCCATCGAAATAGGTTTCAAAAGCCGATAACCACTCAAGTGATTCTGTCCGGTATATGATTTTTGCCCTGCGGTAAATCTCTTTTGCATCACCCAACTCATCTTTGAGAACATGCAATACAATACGATCACACATGAGCGGCGAAAGACGTGAACTAACTGATCCGCTTCTCTTCTTTTCGATTTGTTCTATCATCTCTAAATATGCAAGATACTTATCAATATAGTGGCGGTCTTTATCCCTATTGCTACGCCGAATTAGCTCAACAAGTAACGAAGATATTTTTGAATGCAATTGCATACGAAGTCGATGAATCTCGTCCCATACAGGTTCTGGACCGTTGCCGTTCGATAATAATGGTCCGGTATATAAATCCAAAATTTCTTTATGGTGTAGCAGTGGCTGTTCAAGTAATTTTTGTAGATTGTGTACATCGAATGTGTATTGTAAGTCGGGGGCAATCCTGAACTCACGCTGTGAACGATCTCCAGATTCTTGCAAGAATGGCGTATTGATCATGAGATCAATACCTCTTATTGCGAGTGACAGTCGGCTGTTGTTGCTTTTACCCCGGGTTCCCCATAAGTATCCCTGGATTCTTTCCTGATGTAGCAGGGATTGATGATAAAACAACAATATAGTTGTGATGAGTAGTCGTGACTTACCGGCTGTTTTAGGCTTCTTGAGTATATCGTTTTGAGGAAACCACTCTAATTGCTTCCGTCCGAGTGCATAGAATTCTAGCTTCATTTTGGAAATTATCTGCAATATAAATAGATAGATGTAGGGAGTTTAACACATCTACTAAATATTGCTGTATATTCCAACTTTGTTGAGTAACAAGTTGTTAATTTTATTGAATAGAGTGGTTAAGAACGATTCCTGTGTAACGAACACATAGTCGCTACACAGGTGATTAGAAAGATTGCAAGTCGATTTTCCACTTATTTAGTAAATCGGTTGACTAAGAACTTCCTTCAACTGCTCAATGGTTTGGAGTAGAAATTCTGTATTACTACTCGCGATTATCTCAGTAGCGCGATCAATAATGCGTTGTGTATCGAGCGTGCCCGGACATGCTGTTGCTACACCGGGAACATTTCTATGAATATTGATACCTGAATTTGATGTAGAAGCATTTGGGCTTTGAGGTGGAATATCATACATTACACAGAGTGTGGCAACAAGTTGTGCAGACGCCTCTAACTGTTCGTCTGTATATCTATCTGGAAATCCATTATCTTGATGTTCAATGCCGATTGTAATCCGGTTGCTATTCCATACCCCGGCATGATGGGCGGTATCGCGGTCACGAACATATTGTTCGATGTTACCACTGAAGGTAACATAATAATGAGCGGAAACACGCCTGGAATTGTTGTTGAACCAATCAAACAGACTTCTATCATCTGTCCCATTAATCTGTGGTGCAGCTTCGGTATGTAATACGATTCCCTCTATATTTCTATTTCCGCGTCCTGGCGAATAATTCAATAGATTAGTAATGAATAGTTCTCGAATATTTAGCATGATAGTTCTCCTTGATGTATCCCTTGATTTTAGACAGACGCTATTTAAGTTGATTTGCAGGCATGTACAATGCACCAGCTATAAAATGACTATAAATAGTCGGGCTATTTTTGTCGTATCCAGAATGGGATATTTCAGAGAAAATGGCTGCGGAAATTATGAGCCCAATATCCAAAAAACTAGCATCTTAACAGGTTAGTGAAGATGACACACATCAAGCAATTTGAAAATCTTATAAGGTTTACAGGCAATATCGCGGAGGATGTCTATTCTTTTTTGAGAGAATCCGGTTTCCCGAAAACGGCAGAACATAGTCATGATGTTGCACGCAAAGCAATCGAACTTGCGACTCAATTTGATGCGGATAAAGATAAAGCTGAAATTTCAGGCTGGTTACATGATGTAAGTGCGGTTTTCCCATCTGCGGAACGTGCCAAGATTGCTCGTGAATTCGGAATTGAAGTCTTGCCCGAAGAAGATACTTTCCCGATGATTATTCATCAAAAATTATCGGTAGTGATGGCTAGTGAATTATTTGGAGTTACAGATACTCAAACTTTGAGTGCCATAGGCTGCCACACCACACTTAAACGGGATGCAAGCTTGCTAGATAAGGTCGTATTTGTTGCCGACAAAATTGCGTGGGATCAACCGGGAGAGCCGCCCTATCTTGATGAAATTCTTGAAGCACTTGAGAAGAGTATCGACCATGCAGCGTTTGTCTATCTGGATTATATCTGGCAAATGCGCGATAAGCTCAAAGTCCTGCATCCCTGGACAGCGGACGCCCATGCACAGTTGAATGAAAAATTGTCGAGAAAGTGATCGTGCAACGCTGTTTTATGTTAGCGTGTAACAGGAATTGACCAGGACATATATCGAAAAATCCATCCAATCATAAAACGGGCAATCGGGGAACCGGCAAGGCTGAAAATCATCATCCTTATATATGGCATGATATTTCTAACTGCTTGTGTATCGAATATAAATAATCCATATATCCGAATTTGTGCGGTCTAAAAATACAATATACGTTGGATTATCACCACAGGATTCAAATAATGTGTAGGTTTGAGCATTCGTCACCTGCCACCAATCAACATTGAAGTAGTTATCAGGTATGCTAGCAGAAATAGTATTCTCCTGAAGTGTTGGGCAGAAACTACTGTTTGCTAGCCATTCTTCAAGCTCATCTGATTGAGCAGAGAAGCGCATGTCAGCAAAAATGTCTTGCCACTGTAAATGAGCGATATAAAAATCCGTCGAATTTTCAGGTAGCTCTGTCCCTAGAAAATAGGAAATTGTAAGTTTCGCTTCTACACCTGATGCTTGATATTCAATATTAGAAAATGCTGATGCGCCCCACACAAGAATCGCAACTACACTAACAAATATCAAAACAACGATTAGAAAAATAACTGCAATGAGTTTCTGTTTTGTAGTATTTTTCTGTTTGCGTTTCGGCTTCTCACTCATTGCGAATCTCTAGTTCGTACTTTTCCAGTTGACGACCCTGTGAACCAGTCAGATGAATGAAAGGACGTACCTTGCGAATGGTTTTGATAGCTTCAGTTGCAGTCATTTCCTCATATTTGATAAAGTATGCTGCCGCAGCCGAGGGCGCACGCCCTACACCGACACCACAATGCACATAGACTTTGCCGCCTGTTTCTTTTTGCTCCGCGATAAAATCTGCTGCCTGATGCAAATACTCAAAAGGGACAGGCGTATTATCACGGGTCGCGAGATGCAAATGATGCGTTCCGCCGATACCCTTTGCAACATCATCGTGATGGGTCTCACGCATATTAATCACGCCTGTGATGCCTTCCTTTTCCATCTCCTGCCAGCCTTTACTGAAATGCTGTCCCCCGACATAGAGAAATGACCGCACCCGGCTTAGATTCCAGACAGGATAACCGCGTCGTTTACGGGTGAACTGGTCATAGAAACGCAGGACTAAGCCACGCGGACCCACTTTCAATAAGCTGATGATTCGCGCAAAGGGATTGGTAGGTTTTTCGAGACTGACAGTCATTCTTTCTCCGTTATAGTGTTATCAGGCATAAACCACAGGGCAATCACACCAAAGACCAGCATCCAGATACCCGACCACTGAATATAGATGCCAAGTTCGCCTGTTATCCATGTGAGCAAATACTGGCAAATCGTCGCAATCCATGAAGGGACAAATGCTAATGCTGCAATCACACTCTGTGTACTGGTATAGGGTGATAATAGCATACTCGCCAGCAATAGTGAGGCGACCATATGATTATGAGTCCATTTTTTGTTAAATTGCCGCATCAAAAAATAGAGGGAAGGGAATGTCACGCCAATAATTAGCACAGTCCAGAAAATTCCCAGTGATGCGGTCATCGAAATATTATTCGCGTTCCAGAAACCTTCATTCAAGGTCGAAGGGTTGGTGACATTGTCTATCCACTGTAATAATAACGGGGGCGACCCTAAGAAACTAATTGGAATAGTCAACAATCCACCGACAGCGATAGCTTTCGCTAAATCAGGGATGTCGTTACATTCACGCCACAGGAGATAGGGCAGCAGCAAGAAACTTCCCTGGGGCTTGATAATCAGAATTGCAAGGCAGAGACCGCGCCAAATCCAGGGCATTTTCCAGTCGCGGGATGCTTCCCATAGAACAATCGCGAAGGTGAATACCAGTAAGTCAATATTGCTGAACAGCATCGTGAATACAAACAATGGATTGAGGATAATTGCCATAAATCGTCCGAATGTCCATTGTTGTTGATGGGCAAGCCAGGCAACGACCAGTACCGCCAGAATCCGCGCACCTGTTGCTGTCATCAGACGATAAGGTATAAAAAAGATCAGTGTCCAGGGTGGATACACATAGTCAGGATTATCATAAATATCAAAACCATCGACAAGATATTTTGTATTGAGCTCCCAATCTGTCGGGTCTACCTGCGGTGCGGCGATGACTGCTAATGCAATCACAATCACAATACCCGTTACACGAAAATTACGGATAGGGAGTTGCCAGAATTGGCGCAATGTTTGCATATAAGACCTTGTGAAGTTTCCCGAAAATACACTCTATTGTAGCACTGTCACTCTGTAATTTTGCTTGAGATTAGCGGCAAAAATCGGTTATGGTGACATTGCCTGGAGATAATGTCGATAGTTGTAGCGATTGCTGACGATAGATGACCCGTACAGGTGAAAACCATATCGCATCACAGTTAATCTGGCTTTCGATTACAAAACCATCGAGCAGATAATAGAGGTACGCATTATGTGTGGAGAGTAAGGTATTGGTGGGTTGCCCGGCTGACAACAAAATTTCTCCGATAGTCAGGTTCGTTTGCAATTCGATTGTCTCAACAAGGTCACCGTTGAAGCGGATAATCCCGTCGGCTATCAGGAATGGCATCTGTCTATGATTCCAGTCGATAATGATACTTGTCCCGGACTCATTTTCTATAACCTCATAATCAGTGACATAGGGCGATTGTTGGAGTAAATCAATTAGGTCTGATTCTGTGCTTTCGTCAGGGATGATGCTGATGAAACAGGGGCTTGTTTCACAGGGGGAGGAGTCCTTGAAAAATGAGGCAATGCTATCTAAGGAATCTGTACTATAAGAGGCAAGACGCATCAAACCAATGATAAGCAACATCAGGGTGAAGAGCTTTGTGATAAAGCGGATTGTTGCAACAACCATCTGACACCGATGAATAATGAACAGGTCGCGCTATTTTAACATTAGTTGCAAAGTTCTTGAATCGCATCATTTACCGATATGTCACCCGACAATTCAAAATTATCCCAACGATAACTGATTATCACAGGCGAATACCAGATTGCATCACAATTGATAGATGATTCGACAAAAAATCCTTCATCAGAATATGCCATGAATAGCGTCGATACAGATGGCACAGTTGTATCCGGTTCTCCCATAGTAACGATGATGTCTCCTAATGATAGGTCGGTTGGCAATTCAATGGCTTCAACCTCTGCTGAAAATAGCGTAATGACAGCATCATCCCGCAGGAAGCCGGGTTGTGTGCCATTCCACGAAAAGCGAATTTCCCGCGTCAAGAAATCTATTTGCTCTACATTCACTGTATCCACATACTGTGATTGAGACAGCATTTGACGGGTCATTCCGGGGGTACTCTCGCCTGGGATAATGCCTGCAAAACAGGATGCTGCTTCACAATTATCTGATTCAACGAAAAAAGCATAAATACGCTGTTTTGAGTTCAGTTCATGAGCGATAAAGTAAGTCACTGCTGTGATGAACAGGACTAAACATAATAATCTGAAAATAAAACGCAAACTCACATGAATCATAGTCACACACCGGATGATAGGAATTAAGTTAAGAGGGGAAGTTGCTTTATTAGAGCAGGTAATCGGGCAAAATTGATGAAGGCACTATGAAATTGTCATGAAATCTAATAGCAGGTTGCCTCTATAGCATTCGCAATCGCGGTAATATCGTGCCCGGTGTCATAGTCCATGCGGGGGCGGACACTTATTCTGACAGGTGAATGCCAGATTGCATCACAATTGGCTGTGACTTCGACATAAAAGCCATCCTCCGCATAACACAAAAATACATTGAGCAAGGTCTCAATAATCAAATCCGGTTCGCCAAATATACTAATTGCATCACCGACTGTCAGTGTGGTGGGTAACACAACATATTGCGCGTTTTCACCATAACGGATACCTGTATAACTGCCTTCGATGAAAACATCCGGTTGAGTGCCATTCCATGTCCAGACGATTTGCCGTTCGCCACGTTCGACAATTTGCATCTGATAGTCATCAATATAGTCAGATAGCTCAAGCTGACGATAAACCCCATCCTGTGAGGTTTGATCAATAACAATCCCTTCAAAACAGGTTCGTCCACAGTTTGTCACATCGCGGACAAAAGATTTAATCTCTGTGATAGTCCGCCTGTGGTAAACATCCCATTGGAACAACAAAATACTCCCCGCCATGAGTGTGAACAGGACAATTTGTACGCGCAGGAGCATTTTTAGCATGAGCGATCACCAGTTAATACTAACATCCCTTTGCCAGTAACGGCGGATGACTGAGCCTCCGGGCATCGCGGCAGTCAGGCGATACAGTAAATCCCAATCCGCGTCGGAAAGCACCCGTCCGAATAGAATTCCCGCTAGATAAACCAATCCACCGATAATCAAACCGACTATCCAGAAAATTTGTCCGGCGAACAGCATCACAACACCTGCAACAGCCCCGACAATCAGTAATCGCAATAATCCGGGGATAATGCCTGCCGGATTGAAACCATTCGCACGGAAGGTCTGCGCCAGCAAAATCAGTGCCAGTGCCTGGGCAACAACCGAAGCAATTGCCGCGCCGATAGGGTTGCCTGTCGTGGTCAATAATACAAAATTGACGATGATGTTTAGTCCGAGTGCTGCGCCTGTCACGATGAGGGTGTAACGTTGTCGATTTTGTATCAGCAGGGCTTTAGAAAATACATTGCTGACCAGCGTAAGCAAAGTATACCAGACATAAACCCGCAAAATCGGAATGGTGGGCAAAAATTCTGGATTGAATATCAATTGTATAACATCATCCGCAAAAACAGTCAACGCAATCGCAATCGGTAGTGCCAGCATCAACATGAAGCGCATCAATTTCTCTACAATAAAGCCGAATGTCTCATCTTCATTGGCGCTATGATATTTTGCCATCAATGGATACATCGCTACCAGAATTGCAGTGCTGAAGAGTTCAATTACCCCGAAGTGAATCAAAAATGCCGGTTGTAGATAGCCTGTATTGGTCTCGCCGATGATACCTGTCATCATGAGCTTGTCGGCATGGTCATATCCGAGCGATAATACCGCCCCCGCAGCTAAGGGCAGCATGTTGATTAACATGGGAATTGCCAGTATCTGCCAGCTAAATTTCCAGTCGAATTTTAGATTTTGTCGCCAGTGGATGATCCAGAAAATCGCTGAACGAATTGCCCCTGTTATCAGTGTCGCGATAAATACGCCCAATAATCCCCATCCGAGCCAGATAGCGTATCCTGCCAGCGCAACCCGCATGAGCACGTTCACAATTTCCATCGCAGACGTGACAATCATTTTCTCCTGTGCGATGAATAAATCGTGAGCGATGTTACCGAACATATCAATAATCAGGCTGAGTCCGGCGATGGCAGTATAAGCGAGAATGTCACCACCATAATAGCTCCCCGCAATAATCAACACGACATAGGCAACACCCGAAAATAGTGTTTGTGTGAAGAGCATGGCAGCCGCATATTGCCCGACAGTTTCCGGTTTTTTTGCAATTTCACGAATCGCAATCAACCCCATGCTGATACCTGTCAGAGGCGCACTGATAGCAAACAATCCAAATACAGTGCCGTAAATCCCGTAATTCGTTGCGCCAATCCAGTTCCCGAGCAAAATTTGCCAGACAAAGAGCAAGCCTTTACTGAGGATACCTGTTGCCATCAATACGCCAACATTGCGTGCGGCGAGCCGGGCATCATTTGCAGAGATTTTTAAGTTGTCGGATGTGGCATCACTCATAGGTCTTTCCTCTTACGGGGTGGTCCACCGGGAATCCATCCACGATGCAATGTCCGGGCGGCTTCAATATCAATGAAAGCATCGGGATTAATCGCCTGAACGGTTGAAACCAGTAGTGGAATATCTTTGTTGACGCAGGAACTCCGCACAATATCGACTTCGCCATCGCGTCCTTCGCCCTTGCTGACTGTTACGCCATAATTTCTATCACGGAGAGCATCGGCAATCGCTTTACCCTCTTCATGTGTGATGATTGTGACTGTGCTGTAGCTGGTGATAAATTTTGCTTCGAGCCACATTCCTGTATAACTGCCAACGGCTGCCCCGGCACAGTAAGCGATCAGGTTGGTTAAATCCCCGAGATCACTTACCACTCTGGCGATGACGACTGCAAAAATCAACGCTTCAAAAAAGGCAATCACAGCAGCCCACAATTTAAAGCCGCGCCCGATGAACACCAGGCGAATGGTGCTGATGGCGTAATTGAATACCCGTAGCCCGAAAATGAGTAAGGCAAAGCCAATTGCTTCCGGGGTGATGACAAGTTCCATGAACTCTCCTGCTGTGTGAGCAAACCAGGCTCTATTTTAAGCCCGATAGAAAAGGGATTCTAGGCTTGCTCATCGTAGGGTTCGGCAGAGAGTAGCGTCTTACTCAGTGGCAAATAATAGACACAGTAATCCTGTTCATGGATAAATGCCCCGGCTTGATTGGAGGTGAGCTTGATAGTGATCCCATCAACATACAGTTCATAGGTACGGGTATTGTTGCGACTAACGTTTTCATTGATAAAGACAATGCCACAGGCTTTTGCGACTGTGCCTTTTTGAACATCTCCGCGCAGGGTAGGGTTGATATTGCCTTCATTATTCATGATGAGGAAGGGTAGGAGACCGAGCGCCAGTACAACGCCTACAACAATCCACATTGCCATTTTGCCCGTTACCAGGGCGATTGCACCGAGTAAACCGACTATCACGACCGCATGTCCGCCGATTACATAAAATGCCAGTTTACTGACTTCCGGTGGTTTGTGTTTTTCGTGCTGTGCTTCGCTGATACGCCCTTCACGGTTGGCACGTAAATCATCGACCGTGAAATTTAAATTGCGCTGGAGTTGTAAATGCTGCATGATACTCTCATCCGTTAGTTTTCACCCGTTCGAGTGATAAAATTTGCATGGGTTCTAAACGATAATATATGTGATAATTGCTGCCATCAACTAAGACCTGTGCCTGTTCCTGTGAAACAAGAAACCGCACGTTGGCGGATGGCATCGAGACAATATGAGAATTCATCAGAACGCGCCCGCCATGCACTTCGCGTAACTGATTCTCAACTTTGATTTTGCCGGAACAGTGCAAAATTTGTCGTGGTTGCCTCTTTGGTACAAGCGATTGTACCATGCGATTGTTTAGCAAGTTGATTCTCAACCAGAACGGCACATCCCATAATTGCCCCTGAGACATGAACCCCGCTTGATTTGCGCTGAGATCATCCAGTGTAAAGTTGAAGGCTTTTTCAAGGCGATAATCGACACTCGCATAGGCTGATTTTTGCTTTTCTGACATGGCGATGCTCTTTTTATTCGCGGCATGATATGCAAAAGTATAGTGGATAGACTGTCACTTCGCCTATGGTTTGATAATTCCGGTGGATTAACACCCGCCATCGGCTAATTCGATAGCGACGATTCTACTGAGGCTGTTTCCTCTAAATTTGTAGTAGATATGATGCTCTCTGCCAACGTTATACACCAGGGCGTTATACTGTGTCGCGGTCAATGTGAATTCCAGTGTGTATCCACCACTGACAGTCAGGACATGCGCCATCGGATTACCTCCCATTTTGTGCTGGAGGTACTTGTATTCGATACTGATTTTGCCACAAACATGGTCTACCGGGTCACGCCGACGAACGGGTAATAGTTGCTCTGCAAGTTCCATAAACGTGCCGACAATCGGGAATGTCTGCCATTTTTGCTTGCCTGTGAGGAAACCCAGTCGATTTGCCGCTAAATCTTCCGATGTAAAATTGAAGGCTTTTGCCAGTTGTCGATTTGGCAGCAGATGATGGGCATCCGGTGATTTTTTAGACATAGAGGTTTCCTGGTAAGCTATGTTTTAGGAAGTGGTTCAACCGAGATAATGCGATTTTCCATTTTGTCGTAATAAAGTGTCAATTCGAGGTTTTCGGGCAGGGCATTGTATTGCTTTTCAGTGACATAGAATGTTGTGACACCCTCTGTTGAGACAACCTGAATCCGGCGTTGTTCGATGATGTCCTGATGTCCGCCGCCACTACCACCGCTTCCCGTGAAAATAATTTTACTGTGATAATGCTTCCTGATTTTTCCTGTAACTTTATACGCCTTGCGACGTGTTTTGTGGAGTTGATTAATTACGGGCAATCGCAGTAACCATCCGTATACTTTGCGTTCCCAAAACTTGAAGCCGAATTGCTGTGATAGTGTCATGAATCCAGCACGATTGGCGGCAAGGTCATCACGGGTAAACTGAAATGCCTTGCCCGATAAACCGTAAGGCTCATAGGAATTGCTGGATTTTTCCTTACTCATTTCGAAAGAACTTCGACTGATAAGATACGATTTTCCAGACCTGCGGGCAGATAATAGATAATACATTTTTCCCGATGAAGATATTTTTCCACAGCACGCCTTTTACTTTGTTTGAGCCTGAAACGTTTTTTGTTAGCAACCAAACCTTTGATGATGTAACGACGATGCCAATCACTGAAATCCGGGTCGTCTACTTCAACATGCCCCTTTTCATGCTCTACCTTTTGACTCCATACATAACCTATTGTGCCGAGATAATTCGAGAATCCGTCCGCAAACACAGTAAAACCTACCAGGATGGGTATGGCAATCAGGAAAGGCTTCATGAGGGTATCATCTACGAATTCAAACCACACATAGGGTGCCATAGCAAAAATCGGGGTAGATAAGATTGAGGTAAAAATCAGGCGTCCCAGTGATTGTCTATGCTGAGATTTTGCCTGTTTCTGTGATAATTTGCCTTCACGGTTTAATTTTAAGTCGTTTTCGGTGAAATCCAGAGTTTTCATCAGGATTTCTTCGCCCCATGTTGATTTATCATTGTTTGCCATAAAACACCCTTGCTTTAATCTTTGTCATAAGGTGGCTCAACCGATATGATGCGATTTTTATCTGGATCATAATACAGGGTCATCTCAATATTTTGCGGGAGAGAATTGTATTGTTTCTCTGTAACATAGAATCCCAATCCATCTTCATCATCCGTCAAAAATTGAATATGGCGCTTTTCGCGTACAACCTGATAGTTATTGCCTTTGCCACTTCCTCCTGATGCGTTCAATAGACGGAATGAATAATCTTTCGATTTGATTTTTCCCGTAGTTTTGATAACTTTGCGCGGCTTAGTCCATTTGATAGGCGGAAAACGCAACAACCAGCTATATAGCCTGCGCTCCAGAAAATTAAAGCGAAATTGCTGGGATAACGACAGGTATCCTTCGCGATTGCAAATGAGATCGTCATAGGTAAATTGAAACGCTCTGCCCGATAGACCATAAGGCTCATGAGTTTTGCCAGAATTTTCCGCGCTCATGATTCATCTGCCTCAAATGACAAAACACGTAGCTCAAGAATGCTGATGCAGTAGAGAAACAGGTATGCAGTGGTATCAATAGATTTGCGCTGTTGATGATTCAAACGGATTTTTGTTCCGTCGATGGTTAAGTTCTGTCCCCTGATATAGCCATAGCCCTCGACTATGATGAGACTTTTTACATGTAACGCTTTTCTGATATGCCAATAGTACAGAACCGGACGGTAAAGGACACCAATAAGGCTCGATAGCACAATTAATGGTGTTAACGCTGCAATCACAGGCGGAATCTTGCTAAGCATCACAACAGGCATGAGAAAAATTAGAATAAGTGTAATTGCACCCGCCTGAATAAGCCATATTATGCAACGCCGGGTTAAAGCGTCGCGCTGACGGGGAGTCAGTTTGCCTCTGCGATTGGCTGCCAGGTCTTCTGTGGTGAAATTGAAGGCACGATTGAGTAATTTCTCTTTTCGTTTGATTTTCTCACTTTGTGTCATGATGATAACGCCCTTATAAACTTTATTCCATCGCCTCAACAGATACAATCACTTTTGACCCCGGCAGATAGTGAATCACATAAGGATTCATGTGCTTGAGTGTTAGTATGGCATCCCGATGGGCGCGTAACTTTAAATTTCCTATTTTGACAATCGCCCGGTTCGGGTGAATATCAACAATAACGATCCCCTGCGTTGTGGCGACTTCCTGCCGTATATTCAGGCTAATAAATGGAAGCCACGTCAGCGTAGCAACGATCAGAAACAAGCCACTATAAATTAATACCATGAAAGCCACTTCGCCTGTGGTGCTTAGTCCTCTGGAATCATTGCTCACTATATCAGTGATTAGAACGATTGCTGATAGCAGTGTGATTACCAGACTGACAAGGATTATTTGTCTAATAGGTCGTGTATCGCGTTGTATGGCTTTTTTGAATTGTGATTTTGTGATGTGTCCTTCTCGATTGGCATGAAGATCTCGTAAATTAAAGCCGAAGGCATCCATCAAAACCTGTTCTTGATTACGGTATGTGTTTTTCATTTTTCTGAACTTTTCTCTGTATCCCTTTAATTATGACAGATTACAGAGACAAAAATCCCCCTAATGTTTAGGGGGTTGGTTCGGCAGCAAGCAGGACGCGGCTATGCGGGGAGCGATACAGGTTGTAATTGACTTCATGCCGGAAAAGCCGGAAGAGGTCTTTCTTGACATAGAATTCTTCATCATTGATACGCAGCAAAAAATTGTTCATGCGACCATCCGGTTTGACGACACGTTCCATCTCACCGGAAATAATTTCAACTTCGCCACCATTCAAATCAGCACTCAGACGCATATATTGCCGTGCAAACATCCCGACAAAAATTGCATTGCAAAATGTGACGAAAATGCCGATGAGTGTCATAACGAACAGTCCGTTTTCCGAGCCAAAAAACAGGAAAATGGTTGCTGCAAGTGCAAAGCCGAAAAATCCACCGATGCCAATTAGAATAGCGCGGGTTTGTAGTGCCTGTAAGCGTGCGCGTTGATTATCGCCCAACTGCCCATCACGGTTTGCAGTTAAATCATCCTGTGTAAATTGAAGCGGTTGCATCAAGTCCGATGCAGGTGGTAAATCTTGCATTCAGTATCCTTCAGGGAAATGTGTTTCATTATTCAATTCATCTTTTTAACGCCGATGAGGTGATTATTCAAGATAGGGTATCTTTCCTGGCAATCATACAACAGTGCTGGCAAAAGTTTAAACTCACGCTAAACTTGACCTGTTAGACTCATAGTCGCTTACTGAAACAAAAGAAAGTCTGGAATGAACGTTATTAAATACATCCCCTTTATACGGGATTTACCAATTGAACAACAGGTTATTATTGTCCTCATTGTCGCGCCGATTTTAGTCTGGGTTTCATCGGCTGTGATTCGTACCATTGTCCTCCGATTCATCTTAGCGCCTGTCAAACGCTATGCCGCAAAGACCGAAACCGAACTGGATGACCGCGCACTGGAAGTCATTGAACGTCCGCTACGGGTTTTGCTCATCGGGATTGCGATTGCTGTCATTTCCGGTCTGTTGCAATTTAAAGGCGACCTCGATCAAATAGCAGATAATATCGCGATGTCGTTGATTATTGCCGCGCTGTTCTTCTTCGTGTACAACCTGATTGATATTGTCGGTGTCACATCGGATAATCTGCGGCGTTTTCTCGGCATCCGTGTTGAAGAACGTCTTTTACCTTTCATGCGGGTGGTTGCCAAAGTATTCGTTGTCGTTATGGGCTTGTTGATTGTCGTTCAAGAATTTGGCTATAGCATAACAGGTCTGGTTGCCTCTTTCGGTGTTATCGGTCTGGCGATTTCACTGGCAGCACAGGATACTGCTGCTAATGTTCTCGGATTTACAACCATCGTCAGCGATAATCCCTTTGAAGTCGGTGATTATATTGTCACAGGCGATATTTCCGGTACTGTCGAAGAAGTGGGAGTGCGTTCAACCCGTATTCGTAAACTTGACCAATCGCTCGTCACTGTTCCGAATAGCAGTCTGACAGGGGCAGCCGTCACCAACTGGTCACGACTATTCAAACGCCGACTCGATTTTTACATTGGCTTGACCTATGACACAAGTGCCTCACAGATGCGAGGCGTATTAGAAGCGCTGCGTGAAATGCTTAAATCCCGCGATACAGTCGATGCAGATTCGGTGATTGTGAATTTTGTGGAATTTGCTGATAGTGCCCTCAACATCCGTATTATCGCCTATATTTTCATTTCAGATTGGGCAGAATTTACGGCAGAGCAGGAACTCATCAATCTCGAAATTATGGAAATTGTCGAAAATCACGGGCTTGGCATGGCATTCCCGTCTACATCGGTCTATATCGAGAGTTACCCGCGTGCATCACAGGAAAAATCGCAGACAATCACTCCTGAACGCCGTGTGCAACAGATTGACCTCACCCATGATGCAGACGAAAAAATCGACCAGGGCAAATCCGAAGCGACTTTTCAAGATAATGAAGCCGCGTCGAGTGATGCTGATAGCGGAGACGCAGAGTAAGAGATGATGTGGCATGATATGATTTTCGATTTTCTTAATACCTTAAATAAACTCAATGCCACATTCCGCGGAATGCCAGTCTGGGCGTTGCAAATCACACTTGCAGCAATCACCCTGATTATCTTTTATTTGTCACGCCGATTTTTCTTGAATATAGTAGAGAATCGTCTGCGGGCAATTGTCAAACGCTATAATTCCGGTGAAACAGGCGATTTGATTGTCGATTCCCTCATGTTTCCGGCACGGGTCTTGCTGGTTGCGGCAGCCCTGGCAATTGCACAACGCTTTGTTGCGCCGGGCGGGGATACGGATAGCATCGTTACTCATATCATCCGCTCATTAATTTTTGCCTCGGCATTTGTCGCCGGATTTCGTCTGGTCGATATTTTTGCCCTGAACGAGAGACGCATCAATGCCATTGTCGGTTTTAATATCGAAGATCGCTTACTCCCGATTTTACGCACCATCCTCAAACTCATTCTCTTTGTCGTGGCGGTATTTGTCGTCATGGGCGAATGGGAAGTTGATGTCAGTGGTTTACTGGCGTCACTCGGTATTGTCGGTCTCGCATTTTCTCTTGCGGCACAGGATACGGTATCGAACTTGTTCGGATTCAGCACAATTATTGGAGACCGTCCATTTCTGGTAGGGGAGTATATTAGCAGCGGGGATATTGAGGGTGTGGTCGAAAAAGTTGGCATCCGCTCAACCCGTATTCGCAAGCCGGATAGAGGCATCATCACTGTACCGAATAATCTACTGGCGACTGCTCCTGTGGAACGGTTTATGCGCCGACGGATTCAATTTACACTCGGCGTGACCTACGAAACAAATGCCGATGAAATGGAAGTCCTGCTAGAAAAATTGCGCGATATGCTCCGCGATAGGGATAATGTTATCAAGAGCAGTGTTGCTGTCTATTTTACTGATTTCGGGGCGAGTTCCCTCGACGTTATGATTCTCTGTGAAGTGACTATCCGTGATTGGCGTGCCTTGCTGGAAGAACGTGAGGCAGTCAATTTAGCTGTTATGCGAATTGTTGCCGATATGGGCTTGAGTATCGCCTTCCCGACACGCAGTATCTACATCGACAAATTGCCGGATAACCTTTCAGTACCACTTCCGCCATCAGACTGATAGCATTTTGTGAGCCTGACCTCAAAAAGACCGCTTATACTAAAAGTAGTTGTCTTGATGGGGTCAAAAAATGTATCTGCACTTTCCTGAAAAACCAAAACGCGACCACAAAACAAAAATGATGCCACGTCGTTCAAGATGGTGGGTTGTTTTGATATTGATAGCTCTAAATATTTTTGCAGCGATCTATCTCCTGCTGCTGTTACTGAGTCCGATTATTGCTGCTACGCTTGAACCAATTGGTTGTACATTCGGGGCGGTATAGCAATGCAAGCTGATTTTCTGGATGATACGAAACCCGCACATCAGAAGCCTGAAGAGCCGGAAAAACATAAAGGCGCACCGGGTTATTGTCTCCTGCTTTTTTCGATGAGTATCGTCGGTCTCATATTTGCGGCGCTGTTCTGTATTGTCGGGATGCTTGTCCCGGCTGTTACCCTGATTACCAATGAGACAATCCGCATTCCGGCAAATTCTACTGACATTTATCGCGTTGATTTGCGAAATTACGGGGCAGTTCGTATCATCATCCAGGGGACTGGATTTGCCGCTGATGGGCGTCCTGTCGATGCCTTTTATTATGTCGATATGCAGTCTGCTCATTCCGGTATGCTGACAATTGATGGCTATCCTGCCAGTAATTATTTCCGGGTCTATGCCACACAGAGCCAGGGACTAAATTACCGGGAAAATCACCGTTATACAAGTGAATTCACTGTCATGAACGGGGATATAGAGACCCCTCATATCACCTTTCAGTTGACCGGATTGCTACAGGAAGGCGAGTTTGTGATTACAGTACAACAGGATGTTATCATGAAATTAGTTGACTAATCGTACTCAATCGTATATTTGTCCCCTCTCAATTTATAGCCGCACAACTACCAACCGACTTCTCACCAATCTGATAGGTGGCATTTGTGCTTTGATGTATAATTCTAAATAAGATTGTGCGTTAACGGGCACTCACAGCCTCTTAGACTGTGATAGCTTTGTTATGGTTTTCGGTTTGAGTTCCGGTACAATCAAACTTGAACGATAATTGATGTAAGCGATACTTGAGGGATTGAATGGGAACAATCTTAATCGTTGAAGATGATGAACAAAATCATATCCTCATGGATTCCCTCCTGAAATCTATGGGACATAATGCGCTACATGCAAGAAATGGGCGTGAAGGACTGGCACTGGCTGACCAGCATCACCCCGATTTGATATTACTGGATATGCGTTTGCCACTGATGAATGGCTGGGAAGTAGCATCTATCCTCAAAAATGATGCTCAACTGCACCGGATTCCGATTGTTGCGGTTAGTGTTCAGGTCGAATCATCTGACCGGGATAAAGCACTCAATGCCGGGTGTGATGACTATATTTCGAAGCCATACTCACTCCAGTTAATGCGCGATTGCATCAATCATTATGTAGGCTAATTTCCCCGATTAGCACCATATCGTCTCCTGCAATCGTTTGCAATCTCACAGCTTCTCCATCGACAATCGAATAAACCACAACACCGATTGAATAGGTATCTGCCGATAAATTGAGAGTCGGTTGTAGTGGTTTCGGGTCATAGATAAGTTCCCCTCTTTGCCAGGTGCTCACCGGACGCGGCTCTAAAACACCGGGGAAACTTCCCGCAGGTTGACTATCCAATTGTGCAACCAACTGCCCGTCACTATCCAGTAAAAATGCGGATGTTGTATAGTCCGTTTCCAGTGCTTGCTCTGTTGACCACAATAATTCCACCATAAGGTCATCATGCACAATCGCATCCCGTAGCATCAAACCATTTTCATAGCCTGCAACAGGCTCTTCCGGCAGACGATCATAGCGATAGAGATAGACATCCGGGTTAAAATCGACCGTGATAGTGGCTGTACGCTCAAAGCCAAATGTATCCAGCCAGCTTAATGCGCCCGTATCACTCGACCAGTAAAATAGCCACCAGTGATCGACTGTATTGATAATCGCAGGGAGACTGCCTTCGTAGGCTTCCGGCTGTAAATCGCGCCATGTGGTGAGACCGAATAGCACATTGGCATTATCGGTTGGCGTACCGTCATCTAACAGAAAATCGAAACTATTCTCCAGCGCATTGCCATAATGATAGCGGGGCGCATAGTCATCACCCCCTAATTCGAATAGCATCGGTGTGCCATCCGCTATCAATGGAACAGTATCCGCGACCATATCACGCCAGGGTTGCTTATAGCGCCAGAAATCAATGCTCACTGTGCCGTAAACAAGAATCACAGCCAGTAAAATCCAGCGCAATCGTCCCCGGATATGACTGACACCGTATGCAGTCAACAATGCAATCGCCGGAACAATTTGTGAGACACGCCGGGGCTGATAGGTCGGGACACGCTCATTGAGAATCAGTGTCAAAATCAGAGGCACACCAAACCACAAAACAAGCAAAATCCCGGTTTGATGCAACGAGATTCGCCTGTTTTTGATGATTACAATGCCGCCGATAAACAGCACGATCATCAACGCCCATTGCCCGGTGAAATATTGTGTCCTGAATTCGTTTAGCCAGAAACCATAATCCGCCCGTGTGATAATCTCTGCTGCACTGATATTTTCAGCCTGTTGCCCGGCAGTCAATGCAAGCCAGGGTAGCAATGAAATCGCGCAAATAATTAATGCTCCGATAGCCATCACCAGTTTTTTCCGTCGCAAAAAGAGCAGACTATATACACCCTGAGCCACACCGATAAATGCTCCGAGATAAAATGTATAAATCAGAGCAATCGTACTCAGCATCCAGATTGCGAGATACTTAAAGGTCGATTGTCGATTCCAGCGTAAAAATCCCCACATGCTAAGTGAGGTAAATAACACATGTAATGTATAACTGCGTGCTTCCTGAGAGAGAAATGTTTCAGCTTCGGTGACTGCCATTAAAGCGGCTGCAATCAGAGGGACAGGACTATTTTTCTCGCCACGTTGCGTTTCGATTTCACGGGCAAGCTGATAGACAACACTCACCGATAGCATACTCGCCAGCAGTGAAAAATACCGCATACTGACTTCACCTGTTCCGGCAACATCGACCCACCAATCAATCAACACAAAATAGAGCGGGGGATGTACATCACGACCGAGTATCCCGAACAAATCGCCATACTGTGTTAGATTCCAGGTGAATCCTTCATCTATCCAGAAACTCTGTGCGTTGATGCCATTCATTCGCACAAATGCTGCCAGCAACAAAATGAGTAGCAGTATGAGATAAGGATGTCTTTGCCGGACTTGCATAATCACTCCTCTGATGGACACAATCCAGCAGGATAACCGGGTGACACATGATGAGCAATAGCCTGTCCTGAAAGAGACATATATCAGTTTTGTAAAAATGCTTGACAAATGTTATCAGACTGTGTAATCTAATCTTAACGCAAACGATTGCGAAATTGTGATAATATAACAATATGCCGGACTCAAAAGTTACCTTAGCTGACCTTGCAGAGATAGCAGGAGTATCCACCTCGACTGTCTCACGGGCATTATCCGATAGTCCGCAAATCAGCTATGAGGTTAAAGAACAGATCAGAGAAATAGCCCGTAATCATAACTATCGCATTCATCGTGGTGCGCGGAATTTACGTTTGCAAAAAACCGGGATGGTTGCAGCCATTTTGCCGATTGATGCCGATGATACGGAAACACTATCCAATCCTTTTGTATTGCAATTTATCGGGGCGGTCGGCTTAGAATTACGACGTTTTGAAACCAATCTGGTCTTGTTACAGGAACATTCAATCTCAGGGCAATTATGGCATTCCGGTATTGCTGATGGCTTTATCCAGCTAGGGCATGGTGTAGACCCATCAAAGCTGAATGATTTACCATCTGATATGCCTCTGGTTGTCTGGGGACAGCAACTCCCTGACCAGAAATACGTCACAGTGGGAGTCGATAATCGCGCTTTAGGTCAGCAAGCTGTTGAGCATCTGATTGAGCAGGGACGCCAGCGCATCGGTATTATTGCGGGTGATTTCGGCAAGCAAGATACAGAATCGTATTATCGTTTTCGCGGGTATCAGGATGCCTTGCAATCCGCCGGAATTCCCTATGATGAAAACTTATTATCAATTACAGAATACGACTCAGCATCGGGACGCAGAGCAGCAGAACGCTTAATACAACAAGCCCCCGACATTGATGCCCTCTTTGTAGCTCACAGTGATTTGCTCGCGATGATAGCAATTGAATATTTGCGACACGCCGGACGTGATGTACCGGGTGATGTAGCAGTGATTGGCTTTGATAACATGGGATTGGGCGAACATCTTGCAGTGCCTCTGAGTACGGTCAGTCAGGAAGTTCGTGAACAGGGTGCGGCGGTATTGGTTGACACCTTGATGCAGCTCATTAAAGGCGAAAAAGTAACATCGGTGATTACGCCTGGAAAAATCATTGTTAGAGCATCCAGCCGTATAAGATAAAATTTTTTAAGAGGACGCAATCGATTGCAATTGGCAATCGTATTGGTAGTGGTAGTGAGTTTATCGGTATTGAATGATGGTGTATCTTTGAACTGAATTCGATCAGTTACTTTGGAGAGTAACGCAATCGATTGCGATTTTTAAAATTCCTTCAATAAATGGTCATTGCAGGAATTTAATCCGGTAGCGGGTGTGATAATATGTCATGCCCCTATCCGCACCCGGGTTATGCACATATAGAATATTGTTTTCACCATGACATCGGGAATTTCAGCCGTATCAACTGAATTTATTAGAGGACGCAGTCGATTGCGATTTTCAATCTTAATGGTAGTGACAGTGAATTTATCGGTATCTGGATTAAGTTTTATCGTTAGACCCGATTCAGTTAGTTGCTCTGGAGAGTAGCGCAGTCGATTGCGATTTTCTTTTTTTGCTACGAATATTGTTGGGATATAATTTGATACAGGGCATGATTTCTGTCATGCCCATTTTTTTATTCTGCTATGCTTTCAATAATTCGACATCATCGCCCAAAATTCCACATGCTTTCGCACGTTCTAAAATCCCGAGCGCTGCACGAATCATCGGCATATCAATCATCTTACCTTCGTACTCAAAAACGCCTGTCCCCGCATCCTGATTGGCATTAAAAGCAGCAATCAATTTTTGAGCACTTTCGATTTCTGCATCCGACGGGGTAAATACCTCTTGAATCGGCGCAACCTGTTTGGGGTGAATTGCCAGTTTACCGCTGTATCCCATATTGCGGATATATTCGGTCTCTTTTTTGAGTGTTTCATCGTCTGCGGTCAAATCAATGAATACTGTATCAATTGCCTGTAACCCGAAAGCCTTTGCATAGGTGACGACAGCACTCCGCGCATAGAAAACTTCGTAACCTTCTTGACTACGCACCGCGCCAATATCACCTGCTAAATCTTCCGCCCCGAAAATCAATGTTTGCAGACGTTTATCACTGCTGGCAATCTCTTTCAGGTTGACAATGCCTTTTGCTGTTTCGATAATCGCCAGCAATTTGATTGACCCCAATGGAAAACGGTGTTTTTCTTCGGCAGCAGTCAAAATATCCGAAATATGTTGAATCTGGGAGGCTTCTTCCACTTTGGGGAGAACATACCCGGCAGGTCGTGCTGAGACAGTGGCTTCAATATCCTGTTTATAAATCCAGCCCGGGATAATTTGATTGATGCGTACCAGGGCTTCACTGCGCCCGAAATCCACTTCACGCAAAGCATCGGCGACAGATTGCCGCGCAACTTCTTTCTGTGTGAGGGCAATCGCATCCTCTAAATCCATGATAATGCTATCGACATCCATGCCCGCGCCTTTTTCGATTTTCCGGCGCGAATCTCCTGGCATGAACAACAACGCACGGCGTATCTGTTCCATATATGTGTGTCCTCAAAAAATACCTGCCATTCTGACAGATAATTACTAATCTGGTGTGTGTACATTAAGCATAGGTCAAAAAATTCGTAATGACCAGTATTGTGCGGAAATCTATATGAGAGGATATGAATTTGCTTTTGGAGCGATTAACGATAAGATAGCAGTACATTTCAATCAGGATATTACGATGGGCTCGGATTTTTACTGGTTTGATGCAGAACAAAAAAATATTATCATTATCATTCCTCAACCCGTTCTGGATTGGGAGAGCTTTCACAGGACGAAAGTAGAAATTGATGACATGATAATGAGTGTTAATCATCCGGTGTATTTCATCGTGAATTTTATCAACCCATCACAATTACCTATGGCACAACGTCCGGCATTGATGGTGTTTTCGGATGCTTTTAGTTCCACACCAGCAAATTTAGAGGGAATTTATATTGTTGGTGCGCCTCCGATCATCCGTATCATTTATAATACGCTCCGGCGGGTATCGCGTAATTACCTTTTATCAAACCTGACAATGGTTAAATCAGTTGAAGATGCTCTGAATCTTATTGACCTTATAGATCAGAATTCAGATAAACCCGCGAATGGTGAAGCAGACGTTTGACGATTTACATCATGGTGTAACTCAGCAATCCCAAAAATCCGGCAATGAGAGCCATAATGACAATCATCAAAATTGCCATCAACACAGTCACGTTGTACCAGAAAGCCCGTTCCGCAGCAAAATCACTCAGATAAGGATTCACATAACCGTGTTCCAGCACATCGTCGATGCCAGCTAACTCTGCTGCCCAGAATTCATAATCCTTGCTGAGCGGCTTATTTCCCAGACAATTCACGCGCATGGTTAATTCAATAATGGTCTGACCTGCAATCGAGGCAAAATCGACAGCGATTTCTGTTTTTTGTGCTTTGGGATTCATGTTATACAGGCTGGCAAGATTTGAGCCGCGTTCAAACAGCATCGTCGGACTGAGCCGTGTTTGAGTGAAACCGATAGCGGCTAAATATTCACTGATGTATTTGCTTGCTGCGCCTTTGCGTACAGGGGTTTCGATACTCAGTTGATAGACCTGCCAGCTACCTTCTTTGACAGGCATGATGATATTGGACATTGCAATAATTTCCGTATTGTTGTGTGTGACAATAATCTCTATTTTAGCATAAATTTCTTGCCCGGATGATAAACGTAGGGGCGTAACATGGTACGCCCGTTAGTAATTCCGTTTCGTGGTGAATATTATGTCCGAATCTGAATCGCGTTAATCGCTTTTGCAGCATCAACATCTTTCTGAGAGATTTTATGTCCTGCATCATGCGTGGTGAATTCGATAGTAACTTTTTTCCAGCCAATCATAATATCCGGGTGATGATTCATGCCATCTGCGACCATTCCGGCAGCCGTTGCAAAAGCTAATCCCTGCGGATAAGTGCCTGTTTCAAATGTCTTGACCAGTTTATCCCCATCGCGTTTCCAACCGTCCAGCATTTCGAGTGCTTCAATAATTGCTGAATCAGAGAGTGCTTCTGTAGCCATGTGAGTTCCTTTCTATGTGTGTTCAACTAAATTTTACACCATAAGAATAAGAACGGGCTAAATCTCAGCACCCTGTGGCGGGAATTTATCACGATAGAGTTGAAGTGAGTGTATCACCGTTGCTCTGGCTTCCTCTGTGCCGACCCATCCCTTATTTTCGACTGTTGCGCCTTCAAGTTGCTTATAAATCATGAAAAAGTGCTTTACTTCTTCCAGATAATGTTTTGGAATATCTTCAAAGGTGAGATACTGGTTGAAGAAGGGGTCAGTTGATGGGACAGCGAGTAATTTATAATCAGGGTCGCCTTTATCAATCATCTTGAGCATCCCTAAGACCCGTGCTTCGACAACACATCCCGGAAAGGTCGGTTCATTCATCATTACCAGAATATCCATCGGGTCGCCATCATCAAAATAACTCTGTGGAATGAATCCGTAATCACCCGGATAATGCAGAGGGCTATACAACACACGGTCAAGTTTGATGACCCCGGCTGATTTGCTATACTCGTATTTGTTGCGAGAGCCTTTCGGGACTTCAATCACCGCATTTACGATTTCAGGCGATTGCGGACCCGGGGATAAATTGTGCCAGAGATGTTGTACCATGTGCTGCCTCCCATGTATGAGATAAATGTTCACCGATACCGTAGTATAGCCTGTGTTCCGATGTATTGATACAAGAGGTCAATAATCGTCTTATAATGAATTTACACTTTTGCAAGTTTTTATTAATTCGCACATCGTATCTTATGATAATGAGCGTAATCTAATGTAGTGCAAAACTCGAAATAGGGGATTTTTCCATGAAACAACTCAAACATTTTATCATGTATAGCCTGACAGCAGGTTTATGCCTCGGAATTGGCTTCTTCGCCGCATTTGCTATTATGCCGCAACCACTCGCTGCTATTGAGGATGTCGGTGCGCCACAGGTTGAAACCAACAATTTACTGGTCAGCCAGGAAACAACCTACAGTCAAATTTACGAAACAGTCGCACCCTCGGTTGTGTCGATTTCTATTTATGGACGCCGTTCAGAAGACACACAGTGGATAGGCATAAGTTCCGGCTCGGGTTTCGTCGTTGATGCAGACGGACACATTGTCACCAACAACCATGTAGTCGATACAGCAATTAATATCGAACAAATGGTAGATGAAGATGCAGAGGCACGTGTCGAAGTGTCGATGTTTGATGGCACAATTACAGAAGCAGAGATTATCGGCTTCGACCCTGATAGTGATATAGCCGTCCTGCAAATCAATGTACCACAGGATCGTTTACGCCCGGTGAGCTTTGCGGATTCCGATGCACTGGAAGAAGGGCAGATTGTATTTGCGCTCGGTAATCCTTTCTCTAATGATTGGACACTCACCACAGGTATCATCAGTGCCCTCAATCGCAGTATCCCCGGACTGGATTTATTCAATACAGGTGGCGTAATTCAAACCGATGCCGCAATCAACCCCGGTAATAGCGGCGGACCTCTCGTCAACATCAACGGACAGGTGATTGGTGTCAATTCACAGATTAATACCGAAAGCGGCTCAAATTCCGGTATTGGATTTGCTGTGCCAGGTAATCTCGTGATTCGGGTTGCTAATTCCATCATCGAAACAGGCGATGTTGAATATAGCTATCTCGGTATCACAAGCGGGTCAATCAATCTCGCTGTAATTGAAGCCTATGGTTTGCCGGATAATATTCGCGGCGTTGCGATTAATCAGGTCTTCCCGAATACACCTGCCAGTGATGCCGGTTTACAGAGTGCGAGCCAGGATAGTGTAGATATTATTACTGCCATTGATGGTCGCCCGATTACAGGATTCGATGAATTGATCGGTTATCTCGGCATTCATACCGCACCGGGGGATTCCGTTGTTCTGACTGTCTATCGCCAGGGACAGATTTTGCAGATCAATGTCACCCTGGGTGATCGCCCGAACTAAGTATCTGCGCGGGGTATACCAACGGTATACCCCGATTTTAATCAACGTTTGCCCGATTCACCCTCTGACCTGTCCCATTCCTCGCAAAAGTCCTGTACAATGAAAAACAGTTTGCTAATGAACTTTTCTTGAGGACTTATTTGCTATGCGAGAGTTTACCTCGGTTGTGAAACATGCAATTACACTCATCGGTGGGGTGATTTTAACCCTGATTGCGCTGCCACTCATCCAATCTGATGACAATTCATCCGAACCTGTTTATCTGCCAACATCTGTCCCGGATATTGTGATTCCAGTCAGTTTGAATGAACAGGAAGCCATTCTCGGAGAGCTTTATGATAGAGTCGCGCCGTCTGTCGTGTCGATTGGTTTTGGCGTCCGCGTAGAAAATGATTTTGTATTCACACAAATTTCGTCCGGTTCGGGATTTGTACTGGATATGGACGGACATATTATGACGAATGCTCATGTCCTGCAAATTTCTGCGGAAATCAACGAATTCATTGAAGAGCAGGAAGTCGAAATTTCAGAAACACGGGTCGAAGTCCGTATGTTTGACGGCACGATTGTTGCAGCAGAGATTATCGGTCTTGACCTCGATAGTGATCTGGCTGTGATACGGGTTGATGTGCCTGATACCTCACTGCATCCGATTACATTCGGAGATTCCGGTAGTTTGCGCGTCGGAGAAACCGTACTTGCGATTGGTAATCCTTTCTCTAATGACTGGACGATGACAACAGGCATCATCTCAGCATTGAATCGCAGTATTCCCGGCTTAGAAGGATTTTCTATTGGTGGCGTTATTCAGACCGATGCAGCGATCAATCCTGGCAATAGCGGCGGACCTCTCATCAATCTTGATGGCGAGGTGATTGGCGTCAATTCACAGATTAATACCGAAAGCGGTTCAAGTTCCGGTATCGGATTTGCTGTACCGGGTAATCTGGCGAGTAAAGTGGCTGAATTACTCATCACAGAAGGCGAAGTTGAATATAGCTTCATCGGCATCCAGAGCCGTGTGGTTGACCTCGACCTGATGAATGCCTTTGAATTACCACAAAATTTGCGCGGTGTGGCAGTATTGATTGCCTTTGAAGATATGCCTGCGGCAGACGCCGGAATACAGTCTCTGTCGAATAATTCGGTCGATGTCATCACGGCAATAGATGGTACGACAATTGGTGATTTTGATGAATTACTCGGCTATCTTTTCCTGAATACTGTTCCCGGCGATACAATTACCGTAACAGTTTATCGTTCCGGTGAAGAAGAGTTTGTCGATATTCAATTGACCTTAACCCATCGCCCATCTGTTGGCGAAGAGGACGACTCAGAAGAGGTTGAACAGGAAGAAATTGAACCGGAAGCAACAGAAGAAGCCAGTGAATCGAGTAGCGGCGTTAGTGAACCGCAAACAGAGTAACTAATCCAATGATAGGGGCATGACACTGAATCATGCCCTTTTTAAATCCTCTCTATACCTCCCCGCATGTTGAAATCTCCCGCACAGTGTATAATATAATCTTAAGGAGATTTGCATTCAGGTAAGCACAAAAATATGAGTAAAAATGACACATCAGAATGGCTGAGTTTACGCAAAGCCGCAGATATTTTAGGTGTACATCCGGCAACAGTTCGCAACTGGGCTGATAGAGGAGAATTGCCCTCACGCAGAACACCGGGTGGACATCGCCGTTTTAATAGAGATGACCTCACACGTTATGCTCAATCGCAGGGTGAATTACAACCGATGGAAGTGCAGGTCATCATTCAGAGTGCGCTGGGTAGTGCGCGGATGCAGATTGGCACAGATAATCTGGAAAGTGTGCCCTGGTATGCCGCAATGAGCGAAACATCCCGCCGTGAGATGCGTAAACAGGGGCGTGATGTGCTGGAGGCGCTACGCAAATTCTTAGCAGATGGCGCACCGGATGAACAACTGAGTCATGCGATTCGTATCGGCAAAGATTACGCTGCAACACTCATCGACGATAATCTAACCCTGCCACAGGCAACACGTGGATTTTTCTATTTCAGCGATTTTGTGATTAACTCTATTCTCACCTGGTCGGAACTCTCGCAACCCCGTAATTCATCGGAATGGGCGAATTTACTGCGACAGGTCAACACCTTCATCAATACGATGTTACTCTCCATCATTGAATATTATGAAGAAGACTAGGCGCTCACATGCCCAACAAAATGGAGCGTTTCACCAATCATTCCCGTTGGATTCTATTGTTGACACAGGAAGTCACAGAAGAATTCGGCTTATTTGAGATTACCCCATCTCATTTGTTACTCGGGATGACCCGCGCCACCGATACTTATGCCTGTGAAATTCTGGCGGAGTTCGACATTATTTCCAGTAAATTAGCGCCCTTCGTTAAAGCGAAACAGCCTCCTGCACCAACGACAGATTTCCCTGAGTCGCCACAATTATCTGATGATATTAAACGCATTCTGGAAGTGAGTGTTGATGCTGCCAGACGACGCAATGACCACTTCATCGGCACACCGCATCTCTTGATGGGCTTGCTGCGCTGTCAACTGGAGTCAATCGAAACGATTTTGCACCATTTTGATGTGGAGTCGAAGGCGATTATCAAATTTACAGAATCCTACCTGGATGACGGTAAAGCAGAGGAAGTTAGTGACCCTGTTGCGTCTCATCCTCACTATGAAACAAATCGACAAATCCCGAAAGCGGATAATTTATTGGATGTATTTCGTAGCATCTGGCGCAATATCAGCAACCGCAAGGACGATAAATAATACATGACACTCAATGAAGCATGGGTTGCACTGTCTTTAGTGCGGCATATCGGCAATAAGACGATTGAACGCCTCTTAGAAAATTTTGGTTCATGTGAAGCGATTTTATCAGCAAGTACCGATGACCTTATGCAGGTTAAAGGTATCGGACAAAAAATAGCCGATGCTGTTGTCTCAATTGAGCTTGACACTGTCAGACGTGACATCGAAAACTGGCAAAATGCTGGTGTACACATCATTCCACAGAATTCTGAAAAATTTCCTCAGATTTTAACGACTATTCCCGACCCGCCGCTCACATTATTCGTCAGAGGAAATTATCAACCGGAAACATGGCAAAACGCAGTTGCAATCGTCGGCACACGCAATCCAACAACGCAATCCATTGAACTCGCCCGTAAATTAGCAACGCTTTACACAGAATCCGGCTGGACAGTAGTCAGTGGATTGGCACTTGGCATTGATACGCAAGCCCATATGGGCGCTCTCAATGTTGAACACGGTAGAACCGTAGCCGTTCTTGGAGGAGGAGTGCTGAATATCTATCCACCGGGGAATGAACCTCTTGCGAATAGCATTCTGGAACATAATGGAGCAATCTTGAGCGAGAATTCCCCCGATGCCAGTTCTTCTGCCCCCCGACTGGTCAGACGCAACCGTATTATCAGTGGATTATGTCAGCGCATTATCGTCGTGCAGTCCGATGTCAAAGGTGGCGCAATGCACGCTGCGAATTTTGCCAGCAAACAGGGACGCGAAATTTTCACTGTCGATTGGCGCTTCTCCGGCAATCAATCCCTATTAAAATCGGGAGCAACCCCTGTTAACCCGGATGCCCCTGTGATACCCTCGCTCTGATAACGTAACGAATACTATAAAAGCCGCGAATCCATCAAATGTTCACTTAAAGTTCATGATAAATCGCTATACTAACTCAGGCTTCAGGACGACAAATAGAAAGGTTTGATAATGCGACGATATTTTTTATTGCTCATGCTATTGTTACTGGCATTCCCTGTCACCGCACAGATTGGTGATGATTCTCCCCCTGAAATGATTCCCTTTTCTTCAGCACCGCTCGATATTCAGGGATTACGCCCCGATGGTTGGGCGACACAGGACAACTCCGAAGGTGTCTTTGTCAGGATGCGTGACCCGCTCGATTTGACTGCAATCATCATTCAGGCACAGGATAATACAAAAGAAGCATTCGTGGCGAATGTCGCAGCATCTTTCCAGATTGAAGGCGACCTTGAGCCTGTAGAAATGCTCGAAACCGACTTTTTCACCTGGGATTTGTATGTGTTTGAACGCGAACAGAGCGGACAACAGGTCGTTGTGGATATGGGAATTGCGGAAGATACAGAAAATGGTCGTATTTACTATGTTTTGCTCCAGACCAATCCCGTATTCTATGATGATCTCCATGAACAGGTCTTTATCCCTGCGGTAACATGGCTATCTCCAATTCAATACTATACAGACCCCGATGAAAGTTACAGAGTTCCTGTTCCCGTACAATGGGAAGTCAACGAAACAGAAGATGGTTTTGCACGTCTTGCGAACCCGGACGGGTCGATTGCGATATTCATGAGCGCAGTTGAAAGTGATGATGCGATTCTAGCCTCTCAAGAATTTATCGCATTGATTAATCCTGAGTTTGACTCAACATTTGACGAAGAAACCCACACGCTGAATCTCATTGATGACCCGCTACGCATCGGTGATTTAGAAGCGGTCTATATTATTGATTGGGTAGACCCTCAAAATGAGGAAGGCTTTGTTTTGCAGAGCGTCGCCCGTGTCTATGATGGCACAGTCTATATGACCGTCATCATTGCCAGTATAGATGCCATTGTCGAAGATGGTGAACAGGTTGTTTTCATTGATAACGGCTTTAGTATCACCGCACTGGAAGAATCCGCCGAAGCAACTGAAGAACCACAACAATAAATAGCATTCAGCCCTCAGCGAATCAGCTTTCAGCCCCGGTGGAAATTTTATCGGGGCTATTGTTTCCTGATAATACTCCGGTATCGAATATTTGATTTCTTTGTATTGCTTACGGGACGAATTCTAAAGATGCTCCTATTCGCCATTGAATAAATTCAACGACTGCCAGAACCCATTCGATAAATCGAATTCAATAAAGATTGTACCAATTTGTATGTCGTATGGAATGAAATTTATTTCATGTGTTTTTGTAGCTGGTTGATTTATCAACTATCAACTAGTGTTCGGATCATTTTCTCACAATGACCTTCTTAAAGCGCATCACCGCGCCCTTTGTGATCGTGAACTGGTATAGGTGGTTCATGTTTTATGCTTAATCGGAGAGGGCATTTCGTTAGTTTCTGCCAGATATTCGAGCCCCTCTCTATCGGCAATAAAGACCTTGCGTCCTTCTTTCCTCAGTAAATTCGCATTCAAAAGACCCCGTAAAGCCCGTCCGACAACTTCCCGTGTTGTCCCTAAAATCGAGGCGATGTCTTCTTGCGTTAGTTTTGTCGGGGCTTCGCTAATCTGGTCAGCATAAGTGGTTTCGTGTAAAAACAACTTCGCCAGCCGTGACGGAATCGTGCGGAAGGTCATATCTTCGAGGCGTTCGATATATTCGCGATTCACCTGCGCTAAGGCTTGCACATAATTTTGAAGTAAGTCACGTTCATTCGTCAGCAATTCCATCATTTGCTCATGGCTGATTGCGACGATAACTGCCTGTGTAACAGCAACGGCGTTATAGGGGTTTTGTCTGCCATCGACGGCTGCAACTTCATTAAAGGACGCCGGAGGACGTAATAAACTGAGGGTATGCAGTCGTCCTTCAGGGCTGATACGGTAGATACGTATCAATCCTTCCACCACCACATGAAAACCGGCACAGGTATCCCCTTCGCTGAAAATAGTCGCCCCCGCCTGATAAATATGGCGATGCGAAGCTGCATCCAATTTTTGCATTATATTCGGGGCAATGCCGGAAAAACATGAAATTGATGACCAATCAATGTGCATTACAGAAGCCTCTGACTTATGAACCTGCTTATCATACCGCACTTGTTCCTGTGATTGTACACTTTTTCACAGATGAGCAAAAATTGTCTCAAATAACCAATTCAGGAGCTTCTAATCACAAATAAGAGAAAAAATAGATGTGAATATTCAAAAATGCGCTATATTAACTATTATTCAAGCTCAGGAGGATATTTTATGGTCGCAATTGTTGGTAGTTTAGCAGCGATACTGGTCTCAGTTTATTTGCTGGCAATTATCACCGAAGAATTTTTTATCATCAGTCTCGATGAAATTTCAACAAAGCTCAAGTTACCCTCGGATGTTGCCGGGGCATCATTAATGGCGATGGGCTCATCCGCGCCGGAATTGTTCATTGCTCTGATTGCTGTTTTTATCGGGGGCAGTCATGCGGATGTCGGTATCGGTACAATTGTTGGTTCGGCGGTATTCAACATTCTGGTGATTACCGGGATGTCTGCCGTTGTCGCTGGAACATTGGTAATGAATCCGACTGCTATCGGACGGGACATCATTTTCTATCTCGGCAGTGTTGCAATTTTGCTCTTTGTCTTTTTTGACGGGCAAATCATGTTATGGGAAACAGGAATCATGCTTGCTGCTTATGCTGGCTATCTTGCTTTGCTCTGGATATGGAGTCGTACCAATCAGGAAGATGCCGCAACAGAGACTGTTGGTGGTGGACATGCGACGAAAGAAGGCAAAGAGAAACCGGGCAAGAAACAGAATTACTTCACACAACTTTCCCGTATCACGACAAAACTATTCAGTATCGTGATGCCAAACCCCAAGAAAAATTATATCTGGGTTATGATCGCATCAATCTTATTCATTATCGCCCTCAGCTATGTTCTGGTTGAAAGCGCGATTGTTTTGTCTACAGCGCTGAATTTACCGCCTCTGATTGTTTCACTCACGCTCTTAGCTGCCGGAACATCTGCACCTGACCTGATTGCCTCAATTGATGTTGCCGAAGATGGACGCGGGACGATGGCAATTAGTAATGCTGTCGGGTCTAATATCTTTGATGTGTTGATTGGTCTGGGTGTGCCCTGGTTAATTGGTATCGGTATATCGCAGCATTTCATCGAAGTTGGTACAGATGGTTTGCTGGAATCAATCTTCCTGCTGAGTGTGACAGTCATCATCCTGTTTGCTTTCCTCTATACCGGACGCAAACTTACCCGTATTGAAGGACTGGGTTTGCTGGCAGTCTATGTCGCCTATGTTGTCTATGTCATCGTCACAACAGGCGGTGGAGCACCTCCAGCATAAAGCAAGTATTCAGGATTTATGGTAGGGGTTTGGCGTGCCAAATCCCTACAGAAGTTTTCAAATCTAATTACGTGTTTCTACTTAAAACGTCGGCAATGAAAACGCCAGCCCGAGCATGACCACAATTAGAATAGCTGCTAAGATGCCCATATTGCGTAAATCGAGCAAAACATGTGCATAATCTTCGCGTAATTCTTCTTCTGTGACCACTTTTGTCGGATTATTCAATACATCCGCAATCAATTCATTAGACATTTCGCCGCGTTTTTTATTGCGTTCAAGCTGAACGGTACTCAATTTACGGCGACGTGCTGCCCGTTCTGTCACAGAGACAGAGTCATCAGAGTCGTTGCTATCATTGCTTTCTTCTACCGGTTCATCCGATTCCGGCTCTTCGACACCTGCATTTTTACGGGCGCGTGCCAGAACATCGGCTGGCAAATTCGGCTTGCTACTACGTCTACGCTTCGCCATGAAAATCTCCATTTCCTGTCGGTAATGCGGTGATTATAGGACGCATCCCTATCACACGAAAGGGTTAGCTTAAGCATCGACTCTATCCGCATAAACGACAATGCGTTGCGTATTCACACGATAGGGATAACAGGAAATTAGTGTCACCATTGGTGTTCCCTGACTGTTCATTACATGCACTTCATCGGGTTCAACGACCAGAGTCTCCCTGATCACATAAGTGAAAAATCCAGAGCGGGTCTGTATCTGTAGTTCATCGCCGGGTTCAAGGTCTTCCAGGTAGCGGAAAATTTCACTGTAAATATCATTGTGTGCGGCTAAGACCACATTATCAGTATCACCCTGCGGAGTTGCCCCATTCGGGAGCATCCCGACACCCTGTTGCAGCGCATCCCAATCGACACCCTGTACAATCGTATTATCGACATCAATATCAGGGATGATAACCCTGAGCGGGGTATCGTCAGTTGTGGGAACACGCGCTACATCCGGCGGCAACCAGATTTGATTGGCGACGAGACCACGCATATTCTCAGGAATTTCTGCCATATTGAAGATTGGCTGGCTATTCTGGAAAGTATGTCCCGTTGGCAGTACAACACGATCCAGGGTTAATTGCGGGGTGGGTTCGACTGTTGGCAATGACGCAAGCCGTTGTTGTTCAGCAGCTTGCTGGGCGGCAGCGGTTTCCTGTTCAAGTGTGCCGATACCCTGGAAAAGTGCCACTCCGAGCACAACTAGACCGACAACTGCTGCAATTTCAGTTAGCAAGAGTGATCGATCCACAAAGATACGCCAGATACGCCCGGCATTCGATCTTTCTTTGTAGTCTTTGATGTCGATGGCATCTTCGAACTCGGGCACAACTTTGCGTTTCTGAGCTTTCGACGCGGGTGCATCCGCCTGTTTTGTGTCTGGAGATTGTGATACAGCCTGTTTTCGGACAGGTGCGGCAGGTTCTTCAGGCGCAGTTTCGATCACACGTCCGCTTACCTTCATGCGTTGCAAGCGATTTTGACGGACTTCCCGCCGCTTGATGGCGAGAACTCGCTCTAATTCTTCAATGGATAATTCATCTACGGGTCGTTTATCTGGCATAAGATTTCAGGTCTTTAACTTTTTACGGATTTTGTTGTGATACAGGTTTGATCGATCTTTTGATCTCATGCTGTACTGATATTGCCCCCGATCAATTTAGATGTTGGAAAGCTCCCTTTCTCCATAGAGAGCCTGCGAACGGCAATGGGGAAAGGGCGGGGGGATAGGGGTTTGAGGAATAAATCAAAATTTGCTCAATGATATATAACTCTCATCCCATCAATTCAATACACACCAATGTAACATCTTATATTTTTTCGTGTAATTCTTTCGATTTAATTATATTGACCTCACACGCGAACGCAATGGCACACAGGTCTCATCCTGACATGACGAAAGGGCTAAATAACCGTATCTTGCCGATATGCCGGACTTGCACCACAATAGATGCACAGGACTATAGCACGAGAAAGTTGCAAACATGGAACTCTGCGTTATTGAAGGCGATGGCATCGGGCATGAAGTTGTTCCGGCTGCTGTCAAAGTTCTCAAAACAGTTATTCCCGACCTTGTGGTGCTTGAAGCCCGCGCTGGGTGGGATTATTTTCAAGAAACAGGCAAGCCCATTGACGAGGAAACTGTCAATCAGGTGATTAAAACAGGGGCTTTGCTATACGGGGCTGCAACCTCACCATCTTATCCGGTTGAGGGATATTATTCGCCTGTGGTACGGATGCGTCGTGAATTGAAAGCTCATGCTAATATTCGCCCGATCAGTTACCTGCCTGTCCCGACAGCGCGTGCAGGGGTGAATCTGGTTGTTGTGCGTGAAAATACAGAAGATATTTATATCGGTCAGGAACAAACCTCTGCTGATATGGATACCGGAACAGCAACGAAAATTGTGACCCGTGCAGCAACCGAACGCATTGCTCACACCTGTTTTCGTCTGGCACGCTTATCAGAACGTAAACTGGTGACGATTGTTCATAAGGGCAATGTGCTTCCGCAGACCGATGGCTTATTCCGCCGTGTTGCTTTTGAAATATCCGAACAATACCCCGACATCGAAACCGATGAATTACTGGTCGATACCGCTGCATACTGGCTGGTAAAAGACCCGACCCGCTTTGATATTATCTTAACCCTCAATCAATATGGCGATATTCTCTCGGATATGGCAGCCGCATGGGGTGGTGGACTCGGATTTGTTCCGGCAGTTAATCTCGGGGATGACATCGGCATCGCTGAACCGGTACACGGCTCTGCACCGGATATTGCCGGGAAGGGGATTGCGAATCCGATTGCGACAATTCTGAGTGCATCCTTGCTTGTGCGCTATCGCTGGAAAATGCCCGAAATCGCTGACAAAATTGATAAATCGGTGCGCCAGGCTTTACAGGATGGTGCATACACACCGGATGTTAAGAGCAGCGGCTCAATCGGAACGGAAGCCTTCACAGACAAAGTTTGTGAGAAATTAGTTAAACTGGTGAAGAATTGAGAAATTAACTACCCATGTTGTATTAAAGTATGTTACAATCGCAACATAACGGTTTATAACGAAAGTAACAGGTAACAGCATGGCGTTGATTCTCGTCATTAATTCAAAATCAGGATTGGCACACGCAGTCGCAACAGCACTTGAAACCGCAGGGTATCAGGTACTGATTGCTAAGAATGCAGAGGATGCAGCCGAACAACTGAATGGCAAACGCCCCGGATTGATTTTACTGGGTGATACAGGCTATTCCATGTTCCAGCAGACCGGCACTCTCAAAAGCAATCTACTAACCCGTGATGTGCCAATTATGCTGCAATCCGATGATTTCAGAATTTTTAGCCTTGCCTATCAGCAGCGTTTAGGTGTTCAGGCGGTTTTGAATTCGTCTTATTCCACCACGCAACTCATAACCACAGTCAAAACAGTGGTTAGCAATATCGCCTGATTTGCATCATTTATACAAACAGCGCATATAATAGCTTTATGGATGAAATCACATGAAGGCTAAACTATGCGTATTGTCAAAGAACTTGTCATCTTAATGATCACGGCTGCTGCGGTTGTTTATCTATTTTTACCCTCTTTGCTACCGGATTTAGTTCCCTTTGTTGGCTGGCTTGACGAAGGTCTTGCTACTACAATTTTGCTGAGCGCCTTGAAACATTGGGGATTTGACCTAACCGGATTATTTGGCAAAGACACTCTTGCTGATTCATCAAAAGCCAAACTTGAAAATGCTGTCATTGTCGATTCAGAGTCCGGGGGAAAAACACAGAAAATCCGCATTCCGCGAGAAGTTTTCGAACGTGCCCTGCGAGAATATCAGCAGCAGCAATATTCTCAACGTTAAAACAAAAGAGGGCGTAGCGTTTCTGCTACACCCTCACTGATAACTAACAACTAAAAACTATCTCACATTTGACTCTGTTGCTGTTCATCATCATCTGAATATTGCAACAATTCGTCGAGTGACATCTTCGGTAAACGACTTTCTGCCATGACCGCACGCAATTCGGTATTAATCTCACCATCTTCACCGATATGACGGCGAATCGACTGGTTAGCGGCTTCACTAAATTCAAAGTGATGCTCTGCTAATAAAACACCATCGGCACTGATTCGCATTCCCCATTGTCCACGTGTGATCGTTTCATCATGAATGGGAAGACGGGCAGCCGGACTGACAAAATTACGTCCGCGTTCGAGATTATGTGCATCTTCGCGCACAAAAACCACATTGCCAACCGCATCCACGATTTCAAACTTGATGCGCCCGGTGGCTTTACTCGGTAATCTCAATTGTACGAAGGGCTGAATATAATCGACATCATCGGGGAGTGACCATGTGCGGAACACAGTCGGTTCATTCGTGTCTTTGAATGCCATCACTCCAATATCGACGGTGAGAACCTGTACCTGGTCGGGGTCGTGTCCGGCACGTTGTACAGCTTCTAATGCGTGACGATAGACAGGGTCAGATTGTGTCTGACGTGGTGCAGCCTCTTCATAACCGTACTCATAATCTGATTCACCGGCACCGTATTCATAATCCGAACCATAATCATAATTATATGATTCACTGCTACTGCTATTGGAATTCAGTTGATTATTATCGAATTGGCGCACCAGGAATAACAGACCGAGCAAGATGAGTACAACCAGTGCGCTGGCTTCCATCAGTGCAACACCCGCCAGCATAAACAGGATGACTGCTAATAATATCGTGTTGCGATTATTCCGAAAATCCATTAAAGACCCTACCTCCGTCTGCGAGTTGCCGTCCGTGACCGTGAGCGTGTTGGTCTCTCAGATTGAGACGATGCTCCGGTATCATTTGAACGGGTGGGTGTATTGCTTTGCTGTTTTTGACGCTGTTCCTGGAGTAAATCTTGCAAACTGGGAGTCAAATCCTGTTCGACTTCGTCTACAATCTGATAAACGCCCATATCAATATCTTCTTCATATCTGCTGTCTTCACCTGCTAAACGCCGTTGCCGTTCGGTGATAGATGGAGCAAGCATGAAGTTGTGCATTCCGACAAGGTTGCCATCGACATACACACGCAAATCCCAATCGCCAGCGCCCTGTACTTCACGATTGCCTGCAAGCGGCAGATGGTGATCGGTCATGATACTCATTTCACCTTCGCGCAGGAATGCCTTCATCTCATGCACGAAGCGTTCATCACCATTTTGATTATAAATTTCAAAGCGCACCATCGCATGACGTTCGGCTTCACCCGGTTCAACATTGAGCGTAACAAAAGGACGAACGCCGTCATCATCTTTGGAGATACTGCGCGTGCGGCGCATTGCCATACCTTCATAACTGCTCTGAACGGCAATCAAGCCGACATCAAGCATCATCAAATCATTGTTGGTATAGCCCCCGCGTGACTTGGCACGTTCGTGAGCTTCTTTTGCCTGGGCACTAACCCGATTACGAATCGGCGCACGTTTGAGCGCATCAATCAATGTTTCACGTTCGCGCCCGATTTCGACTGTTGATGCCACAGCCGATAATGCGAAAACTGCCAGTAACATAAATTGCAAAACGGCAGGGGCGGCTAAAGCCTGACCTGCGGCAAACATGCCGATTGCAGCCAGAACTGCCATTGCAACTAACCATGCTGTATTTCGTCGTTTTAAGCGAATCATATTCTTCCCGGTGACTACTTATTTCATTTATCATTATACGTCGAATTGTATGCTGATGCCATAACAACAAGATAACGTTGGACTATCATTGATTAATACGGAGAATTGACAGTAAAGTTGTACCCATATCCTATCACAGGTGTATAAAACCTGTATTGGATATGAAAATCTGCCGCAACTACTTGAAGCCTATGCGATAAATATCAAACGTTATATGTGAAATGAATGGTACTAAACGAATTGTTTTACAGCATTTTTCGACACAAAGGCACAAAGAAAAATTAAAAAATCTGTCTTTTAGCTTCTGATACAGTCTTTTCTTCGAGCCCCGTGTTTCATCAGAAAAAAGCTGACATGCTGATTGCTGAGGGCTGAAAGCTATTATAAAGGCTGTCTATCGGATTAATTTTGCATCAATCACTGATTTTCTAATTCACATACAGCGTATCAAATGAATATGAAGTTTATTTGGAAGCTCTGAATAAACCGGGGCAGTATATCTTTTCTTGTTTGTTCAGGGGACGAGCCTGTGGCTGAGCAGGATGCCACAGACCCGGATTTCAGTTGCGATCATGTTTTTGCTGAAATGCTGACCGCTGATGGTTGAATGCGATTTATTGCTCAGTGTCCGCCGCCGACTTCAATTTTCTCATTGAGTGGCACAACGCGATTACGAATGACAATGCCAATGATTGCGATCACAAGACTGAAAACACTGAATAATACAAATGGACCCTGTGGCTTCCATGTATCAAACAATACACCACCGATACCTGTAGCGACCATAATCCCGAACGCGCCGCATAGACTAAAAATGCCAATGACAGAGCCACGCACGTCATCCGGTGCTTGCTGGGCAATCAAAACCCCGCTTCCGATGACGCCACTAATTTCCCCGAGACCTATTAAGATTGCAACGGGATATATCAAGCCTGTGGTCGGATCGCTGATAAAGAGGGTAGACCCGTAGCCAATCGCAGAGATAAACAGCGCGATAATAACCATCGTCGCCCGATTCATACGGTCAGCCATGATGCCAAAAACAGGCGCAAACAATAGCGATGTTAACTGCGAAACACCGATGATAATTCCTGCCTGTGCCAGCGCGTCGGTTGCACTTAAGCCACCTTCAGTTGTACCGTAGGTGACAACCCAGAGCGTGAAAAATGTCCCGACAATCGCTAAATCGCCCCGTGATACAAATGCTGCCATATAAGCAAGTGCTACTCCGGGGTCTTTTGCCGCGACAAAACCTTCCTTTGCAATCTCAAACATACTCTTTTTCTGTTCGATCTGAGTGCGTGTCCGGCGCTGTAAGCCCATATACATCAAGACCGCCGAAATAATCGCAATGCTAGCCACCAGCCAGAATGTTTGTTGAGCGGCTACCTGAACTGTTGCCCCGCCGTTCATGAAAATTTTCGGCAATTGCAGCGCGACGAAGACGGTCAATATTGCCCCGATACCGTTTCCGATGCCCTGTAAACCGGATGCCTTGCCCCGGTCTTCATTAATGGCATAATCTGCAATAACTGTCGCCAGCATTGTCGTGATAGATGCCGAACCAATCGCGAATAAGCCCCGGAATGCGAACAGTTGTGGAACGGAAGTCACACCAGGGTAAAAAATCAGGGCAATTCCCATAATTAAAAAACCGCTTGCTGTCACAAATTTACGCCCGATTTTATCCGAAAGCACCCCCCATGTTCCGATTGAGAGCAGGATAATAATTTCGGCAAAGAGCGATAAATTACCACTCAAAACACCCTGTTCACTTTCCGGGATAGCGAGAATATCTGTCAGGAGGAAAGGCTGTACCTGGGGTAAAAAGGTGAAAAGCATCAAAGAAGTCACTGTCGCCAGATAGTAAGTTAGCATATTCATGCCTGTTACACCGGGAGACATACGAACAGGACCAAATTTTTTGTATTGAGGCTCAACTGAAATCGTATCAGACATTGATTGTACTCACTCTCGAAATTCTAAAATTTTCTCAACCACGTATCATCAGTAATTCAGGCAATTTACTGATTCTGCTCGAAACAAATGATATAATGATACAATGTTATGACATTTGTTTTGTTTTTGCAAATTTGTTATGACAATTGCTCTGATCCCTGCAAATTACCCCATCCTGCTGCTCATTTCCTTGCGAGAAAGTCTAAGCAACAGTAATCTTATGTTAGAAAATATCATCTCACTCAAGGGCAATTATGGCTGAAAATAAGTTGATTGCAGGTCGCTTTGAACGTCTCGAAGAAATCGGTGCGGGTGCAATGGGCGCTGTATTCAAAGGGCGTGATACACAAACAGGGGAACTTGTGGCAATTAAAGCGCTCAAGCCTGATGTTATCAAGCAAGACCCGCAGATTATCGAACGCTTTGACCGCGAAGGGGAAGCGCTGCGTCGCTTGAATCATCCCTCAATTGTGAAAGTGATTGCCACCGCTAAGGAAGGCAAAGACCATTTTCTGGTTTTAGAATATGTCGATGGCGGCTCATTACGTGGCGTAATGGATGAAACACCTCAATTGCCCATCAATCAGATTCTCGAAATTGCCCTCGATTTATCAGATGCCTTAGCCCGTGCCCATCGGTTAGATATTGTTCACCGTGACATTAAACCTGCCAATGTCCTCGTTGCAGAAGATGGCACACCCCGTCTGACTGATTTTGGCATTGCCCGTATCGGGGATACCTCTCAGATGACTCAGACAGGTGTCATCATGGGAACACTCGCTTATTTACCACCGGAAGCCCTCAGTGGACAGCGCACCGATTATCGTGGAGACATCTGGGCATTCGGTGTCATGCTCTATGAAATGGCAACAGGTCGTCGTCCTTTTGATGGCGATAATACAGGCGCAATTCTCAACGGTATTCTCAATGAAGAACCGCCCGATATGCTTCAATTACGCACTTATGAAGAATTCGGCTCATGGGGATTGCCCGGTTTAATCTACTGGATGCTGGAAAAAGACCGTGAGAAACGTCCTCAAAGTGCCCGCCTCATCGGGGCGATGGTCGAAAACTTAATGTCCGGTACAGAATTACCTTCACTGAACTGGTTCGGAGATACAAGCGGACAATATGATGATGTGACCCGTCCACCAACGCCAATGGATGCTGCAAAAGCTGTGCGTGACTACACAACCTCCGGTTTTACACTGAGTGAACTCAATGCAGAATTAGCTAAAGCTGATGTTGGTTCATCCGGCGAAAAACCCTCTATCGGACTGGATAGCAAATGGACGGCTGACCCCACAATCTCCCGTTCGGATTGGTCGATTCAGGTTAAACGCAAAATTGACCACAAACCGCGTATGTTTATCTCATATCGTCGTGCGGATAGTAAAGCCATGACCGGACGTATCCATGATCGTCTTGAAATGGCATTTGGCAAAGAGAATGTCTTTAAAGATGTAGATGATATTCCCGCCGGAGCAGATTACAAAGATGTCATAGCCAATCAGATTAAATCCTCGGATGTGGTGCTGGTGATGATTGGCGAGACATGGGTCAATGCCGCTAATGAAGATGGTCGCCGCCTGGAAGACCCGGATGATGTGGTACGTTTTGAAGTCGAAACCGCCCTGGAGAATCGAACAACTCTGGTCATTCCGGTTCTCATCACAGGGGCAGAAATGCCGGAAGAACGCCTCTTGCCACAAAAAATGAAAGCCCTGACCTATCACAATGCTGCACCTGTCCGTCATGACCCTGATTTTAACCGTGATATTGAATGGCTTATCAATCAAATATCGAACGCCTTTGAAATTGAACAACCGCAACGCAAACTCTCCTGGCAGGCGCTTGCAACCGCCAGTGGATTCGTCCTCGCCTTGATTCTAGCTGTAGCCCTGATATGGGTATTGATGAATGGTACGGGCGGGAACAACAGTATCGCTGCGATGCCCGACACCTGCAATGTTGAGGCAGTCGCTGATAATGAGTATATGATTCTGGTCGCTCAAGCAGAATTTATCACAGGCGAAGAGCGGGATGTGCAGCGTTTTATCGTCGATGACCTGACCGAACATTTTGAAACAGCGTTTCCCAATTCGCGTTATCGTATCCGTGCATCAGAAACCATGATTAATCGGGAAGATGACGCACTTCAACTGGCGAATCTCTGTGATGCGATTGTCATTATATGGGGCAATTATGATGCTGAACGGGTAACGATGAATATTCAACTCGGAGATTTGACCGCTTTTCCTGTTGAGCCTGTTTTCCCCGGGGATGAAATTCGATTATTATCCGACGCACGCTATGAGATGACGAATGAACGTCAGCAAACACTCGCATTCGGGGTCGTATCAACTTTGAATATGGGCTGGACAGTCACCAACGAAACCTTCAATCTTGCAGAAAATCTTACCATCGCGGAACTGGTTTCAGATACTCCGGCGGAGGTTATCGGCAATACGGCTGCTGCCCGCTATCATTTTTATGTGGGAAATTATGTTAATAACACAGAAGACGGTATGGAAGCACTCAATCAGGCAATTCAGACGAATGGTGGTAATGCGCTCCTCTACATTTCCCGCGCACTCGGCTATCAACGTCTGGGTGAGTTGAGTAATTCCCGCGATGACATTGCAACTGCCCGTACACTCGGAGTTGATAATTGGACATCGCCCGATGTGCTGTTTACCAACGACAATATCTATTTTGAGCAGGATTTGGATGCGGCTTTACCGTATCTCAACAGGGCGATTGAGGACCGTCCCGATGACTGGTTCTTAACGATGCTACGCGGAACAGTCTATTACCTCAATCAAGATTATGATGCCGCACGCCCTGATATTGAAACGTCTCTGGACAATCAACCTGTTGCCAATTTCCCCTATGCTGCCGCCGCCGGATTAGCCCTGCGAGATGCGGACTTCATTTCTGTACAGAACTACCTTGAAATTGTGCAAACACGCTTCCCTGACCCGACCTTTTCGCAACGTATTGTTGTCGTCACACTTAATGAAGATGCGGCAGAATCGCCTATACTGTCTTTCCTGACGGCATTTGGCAATCTTTCGCTCGGACGCTGGAATGCCGTGATTGATAATACTAATGAAGCGCTTGAACTGGGCTTAGAACATCCTGACCTCTATTTCTTGCGCGGGCTGGCACAATGCAATTTACCAGAACCGGATTATGAAGGCGCAGTAGAGTCTTATTCCCAGGCAATCGATTTAGACCCGGATTTCACCTTGCTTTATCTACTACGGGCAGAGGCTTACATAAAGCAGGGTCGAGTCGGGCTTGCTCTGACTGACCTGAACACGATTACCACATCGACACAGGCAGATCAATTCCGACCATTCACCAATATGGGCTTGAATCTCATTGATGAAGTCAGTTGCGAAGACTTGCTAACACTCGATTACGAAGAATTAGGCTTTGAATCACAAAACACAGAGGATTAATGTAGGGGCAGACCGTCGGTCTGCCCGCAGGTTGATTATTATGCGTACTCTTGATAAACAGGTTCGTACATCGTATCACGGATATACTCAACCAGATTTGCCGGTAGATTGGCACGGGCAATACCCTGTTTGACAGCAACACGGGCAACTTCGGCTGCAATCACGGCCGAAATATCACGGATGGTATCCAGTGGCGGGAAGATACGCCCCTGTGCAAGGTCACTTTCCTCAACCAGATTGGCTAATGTTCGTGCGGCTGCTAAGAACATTTCATCTGTGACCTGTTCGGCTTCACTCACCAGCACACCGAGACCAATACCCGGGAATACATAAGAATTATTTGCCTGACCCGGTACAAATGTTTGTCCCTGATAGTTAAAGGTCGGGAATGGACTACCACTCGCGAAAATTGCACGTCCTTCTGACCAGGTGTAGGCTTCTTCCGCACTACATTCTGATTTGCTGGTCGGGTTCGAGAGCGCAAACACAATCGGATTCGGATTTATTTCCGCCATTTTTCGCACAACAGGTTCGGTGAATGTCTTTGGTTGCCCACTTACGCCAACGATAGCTGTTGGTTTCAGATAGTCAATCGCCTCTACAAAATCAGTGATGAACGGGGCATCATGGGCAAACAATAATTTGTGTGCCTGCAAATTATCACGACTGCTGACCACCAGACCCCGGCTGTCGAAGAACCAGCAACGTTGTTTGGCTTCGGCTTCGTCCATCCCGCCTTCAACCAGTGCTGCAACCATCAATTCACCGATACCGATTCCGGCTTCACCTGCACCGAGGAAGAGGATTTTCTGATCGGCGAGGGGTTCAGGAGTGAGACGCATCGCCGAGAAGATACCCGCAACCGTTACTGCTGCTGTTCCCTGAATATCATCATTGAAAGTGGGTAATTGTTTGCGATATTTCTTCAACAAACGGAAAGCATTCTGATTACCGAAATCTTCAAATTGTAGCAGCGCATTCGGGAAACGGTCTTTGACTGCTTGAACAAATTCATCAATGATCGCGTCATAGGCTTCGCCGCGTGTGCGTTCTTTATGCAAACCGAGATATAAGCCATCATTCAGATTACGATCATTATTTGTGCCGACATCAATCGTAATTGGCAATGTATTACGGGGTGCGATACCTGCACAGGCTGTGTAAAGAGATAATTTGCCGACAGGAATACCCATACCACTTGCGCCTAAATCGCCCAGACCCAGAATACGTTCACCATCGGTCACTACGATCACCCGTACATCATCGTCTTTCCAGTTGTTGAGAATCTGACGAATATTGCCAGCATCGCGTTCGGTGATGTAAATGCCCTGTGGACGACGGAATATATGGGCATATTCCTGACACGCCAGTCCGACTGTCGGGGTATAAATCAGAGGCATAATTTCTTCGAGATGGTCAATCACAACACGGTAGAAGAGTGTGCGGTTACGTTCCTGCAAACCGATCAAGAAAATGTGCTTTTCGAGGTCAGTCGGTTTGCCACGTAAACCTGCCATCACACGTTCAACCTGCTCATTCATGGTCGAGATGTGTGGTGGGAGTAATCCTTCTAAGCCGAGGAGTTTACGTTCTTTTTGTGTAAATGCAGTACCTTTGTTTAAGTTCGGATCATGCAATAAATCGAGACCATAATGGTCAACTTCAGTAATCATTTTGTTGCTCCAATTAATAATTCAAACTTATATCTATTGTGGAACAACAATTCAATCTACGTGAGTGATATATTTCACAATTCAATACTGACAGCTATGCCCTTTTCTTAAAGGCGATCAATTGCATCCTGAACAAATGCCCGATAACGCTTACCGATTATCGGGTCGTTTAAATATGGTGCTCCTTGTTTCATGGGAATTGTCGCGATTGCCAGTTCACAAAATGCGAGACTCCTGACAGGATATTTTGAATGTGAGCCGTATGTACTCAAAAAAGTTCCGGCAGCTTGATACATCCCGCTAATCTTCATTTCCATCATGCAATAAGCGATGTCAAAGGAAGCGTCTCCGTAGCAAGCAAGCTCCCAATCCAGAACTGCCGCTAATTGCCCTCCGGTATCCCATAAAAAATTACCCGACCAATAATCACCATGAACGCAAACAGAAGAAACAACAGCTATTGTCCCGATAGTGTCGTGAATCAGTTGCCAGATACGTTTTCCATCAGGATACGCTTGCAAATAGTCAGGACACAGCCCATCGTTGAGAAATTTTGTGTGAAATTGTGTTGCATCGGGGAGGATTAATTGTAAATCGTCGGGACAGGTTATGCTATGAATCCCTGCGAGTGTTTTAGCAATAATCGGTGCTTTTTCTTCCCATTCCGGTGTTGGAGGATGTGCGAGTATTGTTTTGCCGTCAATCATCCGCGTGATGAGAACAGGGGAGTGAAACACAGGAGCATCTAAATCAAAAAACGTGACCTCCGGTGTCGGAATGTCGTCAATAGATTGCAGAAAGGAGAGTATGTTGTGTTCTTTTGATGCCCGTTCTGTGTTGTTCCCCGAATAAACCTTGACGATATAAGCTGTATCTCCCTGTGTTTTATGCTGCACATGGACACGATATGAGTTGTTCATGAATCCCGAACTTATTACATCAATCGTCCTGACAGTCGCGTCCGGTTCGATATATTTCATCAACCCGTTGATCTTGTGTTCATCTTGAAGCGCCATATATTTCTCCGGGGTGCATGAGTTCTACAAAACAAAAACGGGACACACCTGGTATCCCGTTTTTATGATTGAATTGCTATTTAGACATTGTCAATTTCGGTGAGAGCCGGACCGATTAGAGTAGCACCCAGCCCGACAAGGAAGAAGATTACCCATAAAATGATTACGGGCCACAGCAGCCCCGCACCGATTGCCCAATAAATATTGGTAAATACGAGGACAAAAGGCTGGAAGATGAAATCGGCGATTGTCCCACCGAGGAATGGACGGGCGTCAGCAGCAATGTCCCGGAAGAATGATCCTAATTGCCCGCTACCTTGCATACCATCAAAGTACGCGATTGCCCCCAGTATTGCGGCGACACAAATTGCAATAACAGCGTATGCGCGACCACTGATTACACCAAACAACATGATTAAGACCTTTCAATCTATCTGGATAACAGATGTTGCATAAATGATACCAACATTTTAAATGATTTTCATCAAAAACGGGCAGACCATGATTGATCTGCCCATCTTATGGGATTGAATTGAGAGGCTTGTTAGCCTGTTGTCAGTGCTTGTAAATGAACCTTAACCCTGACGCCATGCAATTGGATAGGCAAAGCTCTGATTCTGGAGTTCGCCTTCAGCATCGACTTCCCCACCCACATAAACAACGGTTGGTGCGGTGCTTGCCACGTCAATAACTTCCATTGTCAGATAGCGTGGTTCTTCGGGGTCGAATTCAACCCAGTTCATTGCAGCGAGTGTGCTACCATCCGGTGAAACAGCAATCTGTGCGTAACGACCGCGACGGATACGTGATTCTGTGCCGGTTGTCAGGTCGAGCGAGAAGAGCGAGTTGTTGCCACCCTGGTCACTACCTGCAACGTAGAAGAGACGGTCACTGGCTGCACTAAAGACCATCGCGCCAATCGTATCACCCTGGTCACCTGCATCGAGTGCAATCGGTGGCAGTGACGGGTCGCTGAGGTCAAAGACATTCAGTGTCGCATCATTATTCGGTGTATTCACAACCAGTGCCAGATAACGTCCATCCGGCGATGTGACAGCCGTTGAGTTATTCGCATCATATGGCAAATCGCTCACACTCGGCATAACGACCGAACGGTCAATCAATTGGGTTGGTGCAACACCGCTAACCGGGGTTGTCCACAGGCTCACACTCTGATTGGTGATACCGTCAGGCAAAGTAAACATCACATTGCTGCCATCCGGTGATGCAAAGAGTGCATTGGTCTGTGAGAATACGAAATAACGTCCGGCAGACACATCGGATTGTTCCAGTTGAGCCGTGCGGTTTGCCGGGTCAATGTTGAACAGTTGCCATTGTGTATTGGTGACACTACCACGTTGACAACGATAGCCCATGATTGCCATCAAGCCTGTGCTAACATCTGTGATGCTGGCGCTATTGTAGTAGCATTCATTTTCTTCATCGGCTACGAGTGAGGAAACTTCAATATCAACGCTGCCGTCCCATGAAGTAATAGCGACTTCTGTAGCTTCGCCATCATCGTTCGGGAAGAAGCTAACCCAGACTGCGCCGGAATCGGTGAAATCAAAGGTGGTTACATTTTCGAAGCTGGCGACCTGTGATGCAGAGGCAGTATCGTAAATGCGTAAGAAACCATAAGGTGAAGTCTGGTTGGTTGCGTCCAGTGACCATTCGATAAATGCAAACTGGCTACCATCTGCCGAGAACTGGAATGGTGTACTACCAACACAGCTTGCAGGGTTCAGGTCGCTGTCCACTGTGGTAAGTTCCGAGCTTGTGCCGTTGACCAGATAAATTGTGCCTTTTTCTTCACCACCTGCGGTCACAGTTGCGATGAATGCAAACACACTACCATCGGGTGATGTACCTTCGGGACCACATTCGGTGACGCGGGTTGTACCCTGTGGCAGACTGAGTATGCTTTCGGTTGAGCCATCGGGGTTAAAATAGACCAGTTCGCCCGGTGATCCGGCTGTCTGATTGCCTGGACGATTACCCGGAGCAATCCATGCCAGCAGACGTTGACCATCTGCCATACCCGGAATAGCTTCTCCAATCGGACCGGTTTGTTCAAAGGTCAGTGCTTCAGGGGCAGATTCGCTATCCACCACATTTCCGGTTGCTTCTGTAGAGCCTGCCGGACTGCAAGCCACGATAATGAGTCCAACAAACAGGGCGACCATAAGGTGTAGCGAGTCTCGTGAAATCCGCATTAACTTGTTCCTTCCTGATTCAGAAAAATAAGAAATATTGCATCGTATTTTCGTATGACGATGCTAACATCTGTCATTTTAACAGAGAGAATCACTTAGAAGCATAAACGAATTACGAAATTTGTTTCAATCGCATAGCTCTTTGGTACTCTGGAGCATATCGTAGAATGCCCGGTAAGCGTGGCGTGGTCATCCGGCTCAATGCAAAACTGTTTGCAATCAGGGTTTTTTCCCATCCCGCTATCTGATAGCCGTATTGTTCTCGCAATTTTTCTGGCAGGAGCGCAATATTCACCCGGATTAGTGGATAGCTCATCAGATTGAGTACCGGAATGGACTGTGCGGTGATGAAGGGGGCAATTTTCCGCGCTTTCTCGCCAACAATGATTTCTTCATCGGCAATTGCCTCTTCCATATAATTCAATAGGGCAGGATATGTTTTCGGGAGATATTGCTGCGGAATCCCCATCCATGTTGCAATCGAAGTGCTGTTTTGCAGAAATTCTTCTTTTTTCTCATCAGGTAACGGCTTGACCAGGGTTTCATAGCCCGAGATTGCGCCTTCAACCAGTGTCGCAAAAACCCACAATGCCTGTCGTGGATTGCGGGGATTATAACTCGCGCCAGCTTTGTGCTTGCCGATGGTATCCTCAATGCGACCTGTTGCCGGGCGATGCGCTTTTTCAATTTCTGCAATGCTTTGCTGGACTTCTTCCTGTGTCCCGAACACCATCCCGAGCGTCAGTGTCAGTGTGCGATGTAAGCGCAATAGCGGTTTCTTGAACACATAACTATGATTGTAAACCGATTCGGCTACCATCGGATGCGCGATTTGCATCAGCAACACTTTTGCCCCTGTCAGCAAAAGCACCCGTTCGCGATTCACCTGCCAGATAGCACTATCGGATTCAAAATAGAATGAAGCTTTGCTACGAACTGCTGCCATGAAAAATCAATCTCCGATGATTACGTACAGTCACTATACACAATCACACCGGAGATTACGCAGGAGAAATTATTTTTCCAGCACAAAACGATAACGCACATCATTCTTGCGTAGACGGTCTAATGCTGTGTTGACTGCATCCATCGGCAGGGTTTCTGTCCAGGATTTTACATTGTGACGGGCAGCAAAATTCAACATATCTTTCATTGCCTGACGCCCGCCGATAGAACTGCCTGTTACCTGTAAATTATCCTGTATCTGTCCGGCATAGACACTGATTGGTTCACTTGGAACACCCACAAAACAGAGTGTTCCATTCGGACGCAATGCCCGTACATAACGACCCCAATTGAGATTGGCAGTAGCTGTCGCGATGATTAAATCGCAGGATTGGCGTGCTTTTTTGAGAGCATCATCATCACGGCTATTCACAAAATGACTTGCGCCGAGTTCCATAGCTTCGTCTTTTTTTGCGTCTGTCGATGAGAATCCAACCACTTCACAACCCATTTTTCTAGCAAATTGGACTGCCAGATGCCCTAATCCTCCAATACCAACAACGCCGACTATTGAGGTACTTTTTGCATAGCGCATCAATGGGGTAAACACGGTAATTCCTGCACAGAGCAATGGTGCAGCATTGTCACTGTCGATGCTATCAGGAATCACATGGGCAAAGCGACTATCCAGAACAACCCGTTCTGCAAATCCGCCATAATTCCCGACACAGGTTGCAACATGGTCAGCGCATAATTCTTCGTAACCTGTTAAACACCATTCACAATTGAGACAACTGCCACGTTGCCATCCAACACCGACCCGCTTACCAATCAATGACTGATCGGCAGCACTCCCGACGGATTTAACCGTTCCGATAATTTCATGCCCCGGTACAAGCGGATACTGGCTCATCCGTCCCCAATCGCCATCCACAAGATGTAAATCACTATGACAAACACCACAATGACTGATTTCAATTTCAGCATCAAATGCGCCTGTTTCATGTTCTTCATAAGAAAATTCGGTAAGTGGAGCTTTTGCTTCCGGTGCAGCGTAGGCATTGATTGCCATAAAAGAGAATCCTTTAATTAGAATATTTATTGACCATAACTGTACCCCGGACACCTTATTTATTGCTACGAAATCTTTACATATTTCGAACCGTATTACGTGACACAGACTATAACTTCGCATTACAATGGAATTATTATGATTGATGCGAGGGACTTATCATGCAAAATCTAAGCGGGCAAAAGCTCGGCAATTATGAACTCCGGGAACGGCTCGGACGGGGCGGTATGGCAGAAGTCTATAAAGCCTATCAACCTGCGATGGATCGTTTTGTGGCTGTCAAGGTGATGTTAGGGCATCTCGCCACTGACGATAGTTTCATCGAACGCTTCAAACGCGAAGCACAGGCAGTTGGTAAACTACGTCATTCCCATATCATCCACATTTTTGATTTTGGTATTCAGGATGATATTTATTACATGGCGATGGAATTTGTAACCGATGGTGATCTCAAAGAATACATCATCGACAATGAGAAATTACCATTAGCCGATAGCCTCAAAATCACACGGGATTTAGCCGACGCCCTTGATTATGCTCATAAACAGGGCATGATTCACCGTGACCTCAAACCTGCAAATGTCATGTTTGTCGATAAAGCGAAACTCAATGTGGTACTGACTGATTTTGGTATCGCACGTATTCTCGATGCCACCGGATTGACCGGAACAGGCATGGCGGTCGGGACACCATCGTATATGTCGCCGGAAGCTGGAAGCGGGGAAGATACCGACGAACGCGCCGATATTTACGCACTTGGTATCATCCTCTATGAGATGTTAGTTGGCAAAGTACCCTATAACGCGGATACACCCTTAGCCGTCATCATGAAACACATCAGCGCACCCTTACCGACACGTTCGGAATACGGAGACAATATCCCTGAACCTGTCGAAGCCATTATGCTTAAATGCCTCGCTAAAGACCCCGATGATCGCTACAAAACAGGCGGGGAATTGCGGGATGCCCTCAGCGAAGTATTGAAACAGGCATCCAATCTCGAAAAAACAGACTCTGTTCCGGCAAAACAGGCAGATACAAAAGTTGCTGCATCCAACAAAACACGATCACCTGTTGTCTCTGACCCCGATGCACCGACTACAATGATCGGCATGGACGATACAATTCCCGACCTGCCTGAACCTGCCGGGGAAGCATCGTCACAGAATAATCCAATGATGATGTACGGCGCAATTGCAGTGATTGCTATTCTCATTATTGCTGGATTGTTTTACTTCAATAGCACCAATAACTCAACAGATGATGATGGTGCACCTGTCGCAGAAGTTGTTGAAACGGACGAAGCAACAGAAGAAATCGTCCCGACAGATGTTCCTGATGAAACAGAGGAACCCGAACCCACTGCCGTTCCCGATGAAACAGAGGAGCCTGAACCAACTGCCATTCCCGATGACGAAGAACCAACATCACTTCCTGACGACGGAATTGCTCCTCCGCCGGATGAAGAATTTGAATTTGACTTGACTCTCGGCGGGGAAATGCCGCCGAATCCTGAAAATTTAAGTTTATTCAGCAATATCAATGAGGTACTCAATGAAGCTGAAAAATGGGTCATTGTCGGGGATATGCAGGCGGCAATTTTCTATATAGATAGTATTCTCGAAAATGACCCCGAAAACCCTGATGCGCTTTATGCAAAAGCACAACTTCACGCGCAACAATGGGACCCGGAAAATATTGGTGGAGAGACGGCTCAGCGCTTAATCGAACTCCAGCCTGAAAGTCCCTGGGGTTACATCGCGCTTTCAGATAGTTTCCTCAATTATCCGATTGCTGATGAAGAAGATTCATTTGACCAATCGCTGGCTGCACTTGAACAGGCATTTGAAATTGCGCCCGATAACCCGCATGTCCTCTATCGCATGGGGATGCTGGGCGATTGGGAACTCTCGTTTGAACGAATGATAAATGCCGAAGCCACCGGGGCGAGTGGCTATCGCTTCATGTGGGTCATGGCAGATTTTCTTTATGAAACCGGACAGCATGACCGCGCAATTCCGTATTATGAAGCATTGCATTTCCATGTTCGCGGTGAATACATGGATACTGACCATATCTTCTGGTCACTGGTTGGCTCATTAATTCAGACTGACCGTGCGGCTGATGGGGTAGAACTCATCCGTACAGAGGGCATCCTCGATGATACGACGAATTGGGAAGCCTTTATTGATGCTGCGTTCACCGCTTTACGAGCAGGAGATTTCGATCAGGCAGAAGAATGGGCAAATACCGCACTCGCATTCTCGTCGGATGCACATGGCGCAACCTATATCCTGGCTTTGGTTGCCTCGCAACGGGATGGGGATGCCGAACAAGCCTTAGAATTACTCAATTCTCTGGAAGATGAAGAAGTCTATTCTCGCTTCCTGAATATCCAATTCGCTGTCGATCTGAACCTCGACAGAGGGCGTGTTCTGGTTGATGCAGGTCGTGCGGAGGAAGCCCTCGAATTTTATGATGTTGCTATTGAGTTTTATAGCTATACCCCGCAGGTCTATGAAGAACGTGCCGGAGTATACATCATACTGGACGATAGGGAAGCCGCCCGTACCGATTTACAAACGGCATTCGATATTAGTGATGACCCTGAATATCGCAATCACATCCGTGACCTCATTATTGAATTGGGTCCCGCATCCGGTGACTGATGACAGAGTGTCTGCTCTCATGTATCATTGACATGGTCTTTGCTTAATTGACCTGACGACACAAATTGAAATTGAATACCTGAAGCCATTAAAGCCCCTCGCCCTTGATGGGAGAGGGGTTTGGGGTGAGGGTGAATTGGAAAAGGAAATCACCTATGCCACGCGGTATATTCGTAGTTTTTGTTGCTCTGATTGCTATATTGATGACCGCCTGTGATACGGCTATATCTAGCTCCGGCTCATCAAGTTCCGGCGTCTGTATAGGGGAATGTGGAATTGTTACTCACATTGTCGATGGCGATACCATTGATGTCGAAATTGATGGTGTGGAATATCGGGTTCGCTATATCGGCATCAACACCCCTGAACGCGACGAAGTTTGCTATAGCGAAGCCACAGCCGCAAATGCCGCACTGGTTGAAGGGCAGACTGTTCGCCTTGAGATGGATACTAGCGAAACAGACCCCTTTGGTCGCCTGCTGCGCTATGTTTATGTCGGGGATGTTTTTGTGAATCGCAGACTGGTTGCCGATGGTTATGCCGAAGCTGCTCTCTATCCACCTGATGACGAATACTACAGTGATCTCCGTCGTTTTGAAGTTGATGCCGCCCGTAATAACAGAGGCTGTCATCCCACAGGCATCTTCGACGATAACGACGCCGAACGTTAAATACAATACAATTTGTGTAGTGGCAGACCGTCGGTTTGCCATTACGACTGATAACTGAGGACTTATTGTTATGACCGCACTTGATAACCTCATTCTAAAATACGGCGCACAGGCATTTGAAAAACAGGTACACTTCGCCGACATCATCGGAGACATCAACCCTGTCTGGCAAATGGATATTCCAAACGGAAAAATCCGTATCGGGGAAGTCTCATTTTCTGCACAACTTATCGGTACAGAATCAGAAGCAACCGAAACCTGGCTCTGGGCATGGGCAAATGAGCAATCCAATCTGCCGGAAGACGTTTTAGAGATTGCTCATAAGATGAAAGCCTATGGCGAAGAACATCAAATCCCTGAACTAACCAACGGCAACACAATCCCTGTCGATGACCGTGTCAGTGGCAATCGTTTTGGATTACTTGCCTGTGCTCTATTTGATGGAAACGCCTATTTCCGTGCCCCTTATGATGGTGGGGCACTGTATCTGGCAATTTGTGACGACAATTTCCCGCCGGATGAACGCCCGATTATCATGCGTGTGATGGCGAGTTTCCCGCAATTCATTCAAAATATGCGTATCTTTGACCATAAAACAACACTCAAGCATTACGCTGAATACCACAACCTGAAAACATCACTCACCCGTGAAGAGGGCATTGTCACCCTCACAGCAAAACAGGATGATGGGGCATCGTTCACCGCAAAATTCGATGCCCGTGACCGACTGACTCAGCTACAATCCACGCTGAAAGAAGATGAATTATAGTTCTTCCCATGAATAGCGCCCGTTATCGCGTTTGACATAACCAACACCGGGAAACGGGAAATGATAAACCAGCACTAAATCATCTCCGACACTATCGCGCAAATCTCGCCGGGTGGCAATGGATTGTTCATCGTCGCCATCAAAAGGGAATGTCCAGTGTGGATTATCCAGGCATAGTGGATGAATGAAAGCATCGCCTAAGATATGCAGTGTTTTTCCCTGTGATGTGACTTCAAAACGCACATGATGCTTTGTATGCCCGATTGCTGGAATTGCGCGAATTCCATCGGCAAGCATGTCATTCTCCTCACTGATAAAACTCAGGTAGGGTTCTAATCCACCGAGATATTTTTTGATGTAATCATACCGTGCCTGACCGCGTTCCAGTTCAATTGCCATGCGCTCATCGGACGAATAATAATCCCATTCTTTTTTCCACATCACATAATTGGCATTCGGGAAGCGTTTGCTGCCATCCTCAAATAACATCCCGCTATAATGGTCGGCATGAGCATGAGTCAGCGTCACAATGTCAATTGACTCAGGTTCGATGCCAGCTTCTTGCAGTAGAGGGAAAAAGTCCGTGCCGTCGCTGTCATTCGTGGTATTGCCCGTCTCAATGATGATGCGTTGTCCGTCTTTTTCCAGCAGCAAAATATTTTGAGATAGCGCAATCGCTGCGGGGTCATAGGGACTATTTGCAATGGCTTGAATACGTTCTCCCTCCGGCACAGTACTGAAAAATTCGTCGGCAACCATCTCAGCGCCACTATCTTTGATAACCGTGCATTCAAAATCACCTAATGTAAATGTATAGATATTTGACATAATTTTCACTCCTTTTCTACCGGAAAGCATAGCGCCAGCAATTTTTATAGGACAACAATTTAGCTAAAACGAAAACGTCTCACATAACATTTAACCTCATTTGCTATCCTTGCCACATGATCGCAACAGAATGAGAGACACAATGCAAATCACGCATATCAAAACAGTAGACAACACGATTAGTGGCATCGTCACTGCCAGCAAACACTTTGATTTCACACAGTCACTATCTTTCATGGACGATAGCGGCGCGAATGATCGTCTCGATGTGTTTGATAAAGAAGCGGGTTTCCTGCAACGGGCAATGTTATTGCAAGACCATCCTTATCTGGTGACACTCGAAGCACAGGAAAACACAGATTTAGAAGTAATCGTCCAATCGCCTGATGGGGAAGAAACTCCCGACGGGTCGATTTTACAGTCGGCGGTAGAATGGGCGAATCGGCGTTTCTGGCTGGATGTAGACATGGAAGATGTCAAAGCAACGATAGCAGGGGATGATTTTGGCGATATGCTGGTCGATACGATTTTCCCGCTACGCCCTGCTAATTATGCAAGCGCATGGGAAGCCCTCCTGATTAGTGTCAATCATGCACAGGTTTATCCCGGACTGGCAAAGCAGTTAGATGATAATCTTGCAGAGGTTTTTGGTGTAAAAGCCACATTTGATGAACAGTCTTACTACCTTACACCGCGTCCTTTTGATATGCTTCGTGCAGAGGAAGAAGAGTTAAAAGGCTTGCGATTCAGCCGACAAAAAGCCGACTATCTCACCAGCATTCCACAGACAGTAATGGATGACCCTGACTATGATTTTGAGGATATGCGTTCCCGTGATGGTCAGGAAGTCGTAAAAACACTCAAAAAGTTACGCGGTGTCGGTGAATGGACATCACAGAATGTCGCGATGCGTGGATTGCCTCACAAAGATGTGTTCATTGACGAAGACAACACCCGCAAGGCAATCGCACCCTTTTACTATCGCAATCTTGATTCCATTACAAAACGTAATTTTCAGGAAACTGTCGCCCGATTCGCGCCCTATCGTTCATTTGCTTGCTTTTACACCTACATGCACTATTTCCGCACACAACGCAGAGAGGAGTGAAATTATTTCTCTGAATGAATCAAAAATAGCGCAAAAGTGTAGGCATCGTGCATTGTATCAAACACCGGGTAGTGCAATGGCGTGTGTCGATTTTTCAGTTCATGTTCAACAGGTGCAAAGCGTTCATGTGGCATAATGACGAGTGGCACAACTCTCGGGTCTCCACCACTTCCTGGCAATCCGTTTGCCGTTACTTCTGCTATCTGAATGTTGGTGTTGCGTGAAAAGGTGATGCTGACCGCATCCTGTATCCAGTAGACTTTGGATAATCTATTTTTTGTTAAGTAGTTATCGACAAAGGCACAATTCGATAAGATATCCTCATAACTAACGACCCCGCTCATAATTGTGATAATAATCGGATATATTTCATGTACTTTGTGACCAACCTGCATATACACACTCTTTCACTGATCAAACCAATAATACGCAAAACTCAAAGGTTTATGGAAGTTTGTTTAACAGTAGGAGAAAACAGAAATCTAAGGAAAACTCCCTTGAACAGTTTAGCAGATAATTGAAAGAACATGACCGTTCACCCTCTGTAAAATTTTGGGATACAATTGATCTAGCATCTGTGTTGTTGTGGGCAAGCAAATTTGATTTGTTATTTCAGTACTGCTTTTGAAAAGAATTACTTTTTGATGAGTTTGAATGCAAAATCACGTCCCATACCATTGAGCATCAAGGCAACCCAGAACCGTGCTAAATTCACCAGATGTTCTCCCATACGGGAATCACCTGCATCAATCGCCGCGAAGTTGATGTCAGCAGCAATTTGTGCCGTCACTTTTTTGGCTTCGGGATCATCACCACAATAGAACATCGTCGCATTTTGCCCTTGAAATACCGGGTCTTGATAATGTTCCGCGCCAATCGTATTGAAAATTTTCACCACCGATGTGCCTGTAATCTCCTGTAGCGCAATCATATCCCCCTGGGTCATATCCAGCACAATTTTCCCTGACCAGTCACCCGCATTCCGCGCAAAATCTGCTACAGCATCAGTCGGCAGGGCAATTGCCACTATGTCACTGAAAGCCAGTGTTTCCTCGATAGTGCCAGCCTGTACTTTACCGCCAATATCTGCAATCAGTGCCTGAATTTTCTCGCTCTCAGGATTGCGCGAACTCAACATGACATCATGTGCGTGTTTTGTAAGTGCCCGTGCCAGACTCTCCCCGACGAATCCTGCACCCATAATTGCAATTTTCATGTGATTCAATCTCCATAGCTATCATTACATGTAGTGTAGGTGCAGGAGATTAAAATTGCATCTGATTACCGGATTTAAGCATAACCATTTACGATAACGTCAATATGCCCGGTTTCTAGTGTATAAACAAGACCATGCAGAATGAGATTATCCGGGATGAACGGTAAGGATTTAATAGCTTCAATTTCCTGTTTGACAGCTTCGCGGGGATTATCAAATGTTTTCAGGTAGCTTTGCAAGTTTTCCTCGAATGGTTCTCCAATATCCGCTCGAAACGCCTGAAATGCTGTTGGCGATAGCCTGTTTTGCATGTTTTCAATGATGCTACCTATCTTTGAATGTGCCAGACAACAGCCACAATCGCTGTGCATAATTAAGGTGATTTCGTGGATTCCTGCGAGAAAAATCCCTACAATCAACGAACGATTATCTGCCATTGCGCCGAGTGTGCGTATAATGCGAACAGACGAATTCCCTTCACCTTCCTGTGTGAATTGTGGAATGCCGATTGCTTCAAGGTTTACACGTGGATCCATACAGGTTATCACCGCTGCACCGGGTGTACGGGCTACAGGTAATTTGTCAGGATTGATGCGGTTCGTAAAATCACGGTTTGCAGCGACGATTTCATCAATCCAATTTGTTGTGCTTGTGTTCATTCTGTTGTTCTCCAACTTTTTATGGCGTGCAATTTTGAAATCAATTACCGACATGAATGACACAATCGATTCAACCTGTTCCTCCAGTTTCCGTCGATGTTCCTCTAGCATTGCAATTCGTTCGGGTATCGAACCGTCACCGTCACGGCGCAATTGTGCAAATTCTTTCATCTGAGCGATAGACATGCCCGTCGCACGTAATTGCTTCAAGAAATTAATCCACACAATATCCTGCTCACAATACTGTCGATGTCCGTTATCTGCCCGTTCAATACGGTCAATGAGACCAATACGCTCGTAATACCGCAGGGTATCGGGGCCGAGTCCTGTTTCCTGTGCCGCTTCTTGTATGCTGAGTCTGTGTTTTTTCATGTCGATAACATGCTACCAGTTGGAGTGCGCTCCAGGTCAAGCAATTCGTAAAATTTGTGCGAAACAGTAATTAAAAGCCCATATCTTTGCCGATGAGTTCTTTCATGATTTCGTTCGTGCCACCACCAATCGGACCCCAGCGCATATCAAGCCACGCCTGTGCAATCGGATATTCCAGCATATAGCCATAGCCACCATGTAATTGCAAACATTGGTCAATCACACGCTGTTGCAAATCGGTTGCCCAATATTTTGCCATCGCCGCCTGAGTAGCCGTCAGTGTTCCGGCATTGTGTTCCATGATGCAACGGTCGATGAACACCTGACCGATAGTGATTTCCGTTTTCATCTCTGCTAATTTGAATCGACTATTCTGGAATTTACCTATCGGACGACCGAATGCTTCACGCTCTTTTGAATAGTCAATCGTCCAATCGAGAGCCGCCTGTGCTGCGGCAATCGCCCCGACTGCAATAATCAAGCGTTCCTGTGGCAATTGCTGCATCAGATAGTAAAAACCCTGTCCGGCTTCTCCGATGAGATTTGCTTTCGGCACACTCACATTCTCAAAGAACAATTCGGCTGTATCCTGCGCGTGCCATCCCACTTTTTCCAGATTGCGTCCGCGTGCGAAACCGTCCATACCCCGTTCAACCACTATTAGACTCACGCCGCCATGTGTTTTAGAGGTATCAGTCTTACAGGCAACAATCACATAATCAGCATTAATCCCGTTGGTGATAAAAGTTTTGCTACCATTCAAGATATAACAATCACCATCCTCATCGGCACGGCTTTTCATATTCGCTAAATCACTGCCACCCGAGGGTTCGGTCATCGCTATCGCGAGAATTTTTTCGCCGGTTGCCAGTTGAGGAAACCAGCGTGCTTTCTGCTCATCTGAGGCATATTTCAGGAGATAAGGCGCAGCAACATCGCTATGCAAACTAAAACCGGGTCCGGTACAATTCGCACGGGTGAACTCTTCTGTCATGATGACCGCGTAACGGAAATCCGGCACACCACCACCACCGAATTCTTCCGGCACATCCATACACAGGAAGCCCTGTTCGCCAGCTTTTAGCCACAAATCACGCGGGACAATGCCATCTTTTTCCCATTGCTTATGATGTGGCACACACTCGCGCTCAACAAATGTCCGCACAGCTTGCCGGAACATCTGATGTTCTTCTTCAAAAATTGTTCTTTTCATGAAAAATATCCTGCAAAATAGAATGAATATCAGTTTTCAGGAATGAGTTTATCAGATAAATTCAAATTTTAGGGACATGATAGGATGAATCGTTATACTAAATGAAATATTTAGGGAAAATATGATGACGGTAGACCTTATTCAGAGTATGTTCGAGTATCATTATGCGCGTTTGCGTCAGGTGTGGGATAGTATCATGGCACTTGATGAAGAACGATTCTTTGACGATGTGCCCTATTCTCTCGGCTCACTTCGCAATCACATGATGCATCTTATTGATGATGATATTGGCTGGATTTCACTTGTCGAGGGCAAAGACCGTCCGCCACAATTATCCCCTGAAAATTTTACATCCCGTGATGATGTCCGCCGCAAATATGATGAAACAGAGAAACACATTCTGAGCGTCATCAATGGCATTGATAAAGACAGGTTGCAACAGATATTTGTCTGGAAGCCGCCATTCGCACAGGAAAAACAATATGTGACCGGAGAGCAGATTCTGATACATGTCGTTAATCACGGCACAGACCATCGCGCTCAGGTATTGCGGGTACTCCATGATTTCGGTGCAACAACATTTGATCAGGATGTGATGGGCTATTGGTACCGGACAGGTAGGTTAATTGCTAAAAAATACTAACAATTGGACGTAATTGCACTTAATTACGTTATACTGTGTGTAATAATGTTTCAAATCGGGTAGAAGTTATTATGGCAACAGCATTTCACTATGAGGATGTACCACCTCAAAATTGGTTGGATGAATTACACGGGTTTAATATTCCCCGTGTATGGGATGTGCGAAACAACGATGCACAACGCCAGAATTTGATCATACGCTCTAAAGAAAATCTCAAAAGCTGGCAAATTGCGCTCCGTGAACAGATGGATAAAATTGAAGCCCGCTATGATGCCAGCAATCGTGATGCAATGGAACAGATACTAGAACCATTTCGAATGCTGGATAATCTGGGTAAAGACCTCTTTACAAGTTTACGTGATCTTGAGCAACGTCTCAAAGCGGGTAGAGCAGTGCCGGAGGGCTTTGAATTTGGCACGCGCATTTTCGGGGATTTGCAGACAAAACGCTGGCAACTGGGTGAACGGGATGATGAAAGTCGCTGGCAGGACTTCATGAAAATTGAACGGCGTTATCGTTCGCTGGAACAGGAATACGAAGAACAGGCGCGACTGTACAATAACTCGAAGCAACTGGCAGTGGAAACAAATTCTGAGCTCAAAGAACTCACCAGAAAATACGATAGAGAAACAGGCTTTACTCATATCGGGATTCGTTTACTGATTGTAGTTTCAATCTCATGGTTTACATTATTGCTGGCATTCCTTGCCGAAGCTATCGAATTCCCACTTGGAGGTCGCTTCACCAATGACATATTTGCTGGCATTATGATGGTTCTAGCGGTCGTATCGGCAATCACGGCAGTCATCTTAGCCCGGCGTCGGCGTCAGGCAATCAACACGCTGCAAGTGGAAGTCGCCAATCTACAGAACAGAGTGCGGAAGCTCCGGCAAAAGACCAAACACGAAAAGAAAAATCTGATGCCAACCCGCCAGACACTGAAAGAAGTTCACAAAGATTACCAGGTTCTCAAATCCACATTTTGATGGGTTCGGGAAAATGAGATTTGAAATAGTCTATGATCTTGTTATCACAAAATAAACGCATGAGATAAAAAGGCTTCCTTTCTCCATAGAGAGCTTGCGAACGGCGATGGGGAAAGGGCTGGGGGATAGGGGTCTAGATTATAAGATAATAGGAAACCTCTATCCCTTGTCTTTGTAATTCGAGATGATCACACCATAAACGACCGCAATACTGTACCATTCCCCACAAGACCATAATTCCCCGGCAACATGGCAGGGATTAATGCTGTATCACCTTTTTCCAGTTCCACCAGTTCCGACGGATGCTCAATCCGCACACTGCCTTCGATACAGGTCAGCGAATGGAATACCCCTTCTGTCGTAAATGACAGCATATCCCCATCTAAAACATGACGGGTTGTCTGGAAAAATTTCCCGTTGACCATCAATTCACCATCAGGATGTTGCACGTCCGGCAGAGTTTCCAGATTGGATACTGTCACACCTTTTTCGATATGCAATTCACGTGGATTACCATCTAAGCCCATGCGCCCCCAATCATACAGGCGATAGGTCACGTTAGAGGATTGCTGCACTTCGTAGAGTAAAATACCGGGTCCAATCGCATGAACAGTATTGGCTGGCATATAGAGAACATCACCTGGTTGAACGGTCGCATATTCCAGCATATCTTCCAGCTTGCCATTCTTGATTGCGTCTGCCATTGCTTCCTGAGATGTTCCCGGATTTACCCCGATAACCAGTTTTGCGTCCGGCTCGGTTGCGAGAATAATCCAGGCTTCGGTTTTACCACGCGGGTCGCCTTCCAATTCCCGTGCCTGTTCATCATCGGGATGTACCTGTACAGAAAGCCATTGCGTTGCATCCAACAATTTCACCAGCAATGGCAATCCCTCGGATGGGTCGAATTGTGTGCCGATGAGCGCATTTCCGTATTCCACAATCAAGTCTGATACTGTTTTTCCTTCATGAGCACCATTCAGCACAACCGAACTATCATGCAATTCCCACGATTCACCATAAGGCGCATCTTCTGTGAGATTTTTGCCCATTTCAGTGCCTAATTTCTGCCCGCCCCATACTTTGACATGCAGGGTGGAGTCTAATAAAAGCGGATAGAGCGCGTCAGCCATGTTTGCCTCTCCTGTTTATATCCTGTGACGAATTAATATCGACGGAATGTAGGGGAGGGTCGCTGTGCCCTCCCGGGATAGATTTAAACCGGAAGTTTTTGATTACCGGGATAGTGATTGGCTTACAGCATATCAGGCGTTTCTAAGAATTCCATCCAAAAACTTGAAAAAATTGCTTTGCATTCAAGGATGACAATTTTAACCAGAGTACAATTCCGCCGATAATACCGATACTGTTAGCAAGCATATCCCACCATTGTGCTGTGCGTCCTGGAATCGAACTCTGCAAATACTCGACAACCAGTCCAAATGTGATAAGCAAAATCATCAGCATCGCAAGCAGTATTTTTGACTGTTTATCCGGCTTCACAGAAAAACACCACAGCAGGGCAGTCAAACCAAATGTCAGTAGATGCAAACTCGAAAAAATAATTTCCCGTTTCAGGGATGGTGGTGCAGGTTGTACCCCTGTCGGAATCATCGGCTGATTCTCCGGTTGCAACAAAATAATACTGAGAATGACTGTCCAGATAGTTGCAATGATAAAGGGTAAGAGTTTACTGTTATGTAATTTATGCATAATCTTGCTCCAGATTGTATGTCACTGTTAGCGGAGACAGCGCCGGAGGAAAAATCGTTCAATGCCGTAGGGCAGGCGTGGTTTGAAAATTAAGCCTTGATACATGAAATGGTAGTGGTTTGGCGTGCCAGACCTGTTTTGAAAGAACCCTAAAGTTTAATTTTTTGCTTCTCGTGGTAAGATTTTCTGTGAACAGCTATATGGAGAATTTATGCCATTGAACATTGAATGGGGGAACGAAAACAAAACATTCATTTATTCGCGTTTTACCCCTGATTGGACATGGGACGACTTTTACGCCAATACGGAGACCTATGTCGAAATGCTGAAAAGTGTCAACCACCGGGTCGATTTTGTCGGGGATTTTACCGATGCCGCGCTGCTACCAACCCGCCTATTTGAAAATACAAAGCAGATGCACAATGACCGCCTGGATAATGAGGGCTATATCATACTTATGAATACCGGACGGGTTATTCAAACGATGTATGACGCGATATTGCTTGTTTTGCCGGTTATCAAGCACTATGTAATTTTTGTCCCTGACCTTCCAACAGCCCGTGAGGTGGTCAACAGTGGACGCGAGATGGAGTCTCTAAACTCCTGATTTATCCCCTGGCTTGAAATACCACACATCAATATCCCTTCTTTCTGTTTTCCTGATAATAATAAAAATGAGAAATCATTAATGAAACACATCTTAACGCATTCGATTGCGTAAGGTGCGATATGATAGTATTACATATTTATTGGAGAGATAAGAATGCTCAAGAACGAATGGGGAGATGAAACAAAAACTTTTGTTTACTGTAAGTTTACGCCTGATTGGACATGGGACGAATTTCATTCGAACCGCCCGCAGTATGAAGCTATGCTAGGAAGCGTAAACCATCGGGTTGACTTTGTTGGCGATTTTTCAGATGCCCCGATGTTGCCCCCGAATGTATTTGATCACACAAAGAACGTTTATCAAAACCGTCTCGAAAACGAAGGGTATACCATTATCGTCGGGGCAGGGAAATATGTTCAATTGATGTACGATTTATTAGCACAAACCTTGCCGCTTGTACGACAATTTGTAATTTTTGTGCCGGATATGAAAACTGCATACGAAATCGTGCAGGCAAAACGCGATTCTACAGAGGTTAATCTGTGAGACCGACGATCACATACTCGATGACATCCTCCAGATAGGCTTTTTTCCCGAAGCTCTCAGCATCCAGCAACACACGCGGACAAATCCACCGGGCTAAATCTTCCCATAGATCAAAAGCCTGTTCTTCGATGTCTTCCGGGAGATTCTCGCATCGCATCACAAATGCCAGGACATCCGCGCCTTCCTGAGTCAGACCGCGCCCGATGTACAATCCCGCCATCTGAACTAGGGCATCCAGCACATCATCCCGCGCCCGGATAGCCATACCCGCTTTGATAGCAACAATTACCTCTTTTTCTGTCATAAACCATCATCCAGAATTCAACAATTACCCCCTGCATTATAACAAATTGCTTGATAGTCTGAGACTTTGATTTTCGAGATTATTAATTCGGGAGATTTTGAAGTCCCCCTCTCTACGCAGTGGAGAGGGGGATTTAGGGGGTGAGGTGTGCTTTTATTCCTCAGCCAGCAAATCCGCAATGAAATTCCGCAAAACCAGCGATTTTGTTGCTGTCCTGGTGGTCTCTACATCCTGTGCATCCATAGATGCTGTCAATGTTTCGAGCATTTTCTGAGCGCGTTTTTCAATGATATTGATATAGTTACGTGGATAGCGCAAGATCAATGTCACCATCTGTAAGGCTGAAACTGTTTCGCCACGTTCGACCTTAATCCGGGCAATACCGAGCAATGCCCATAAAATCATCGCAATCGGTGCTTCTTCGACGTCATTTTCTCGCAGCACCAGCTTGAAATAGACCATTGCCTGCTCATAGTTTTCGTCATGCAGAGCGACTTCGCCTAATCCGGCATAAGCCCCCGCCCGAATGAATGCTGACCCTGTCTCCTCACCGATTAGCTGTGCGGCTGCAAGGTCTTTACGGGCAGTCCCAAATTCATCTGCAAGGAGTTTAACCAGAGCACGGTTTGCCAGGGAGCTACCTTCACCGATTCTATCACCGATTTCACGCTGGATTTCAAGTGCCTCATCACTATATTTTTGTGCAATATCCATTGAACCTTGAGTCATCGCACAATACGCCAGGTCAGAGAGTGAATCCGCTATGCCCCGTTTTTCACCGAGTTCACGGCGAATCGTCAGCGCAGCATGATAATTTTTATGGGCTTTTTCATGGTCATCGGCTGTCATTGCCACGTTACCGAGATTACTCAAAGCATGAGCAATACCCTGCCGATCACCGATTTCACGGTACAGACTATACGCCTCTTCATAGAGCGGTTCAGCATCGTCATAGGTCGTTTGCTGGAAGTAAATCCCTGCGATGTTCATTTTGGCATAGGCAACCATCCGCGCATTATACGGCGATTGCGATAATTCCAGCGATGATTCAAACAATTTCAAAGAGCGGGAATAGTCACCCTGACGCAACAATACTTCGCCATAATTGTTCTTGATATTCGCCAGTGTCGAGCGGGCAGGATCAAATTCATTGACGGTTTTTATCAATTCTTCATAGATGTCTGCTGCTGCTTTTAAATCACCTTTGAGATATTGAACATAACCCAGACTGCTGTGAATTGCCGGATAATACCAGATTCCTTTGCTGTCCAGGCTATTTAAAATCTCTGCCCCGTTTTCCAGCGCCTGAATACTGCCAGCATAATCACCCTGGAACATCAAAATGTTACCGATGACCAGATACGCCGCGACATGGTCAAGGTCTTGTTTGTTACAGCAGAAATTCAGGGCATTCTGTGCCATTTGCAGCGCTTCAACATTGCGCCCAAGTCGGGCAATGAACAGCGATTGACGGGTACGCGCACGCCAGTAAACTGCATCCTGCTGACCGCTTGCTTCCATCAAATCAGCAAAGTCACCGAATAATTCTGCACCTTCTGTCAACATTGAACGCCCGAGATAGTAATAGAAGAGCGTTTCCTGGAGCAAATCGGCTTTCTCGAACTTTTTATAGTGCAGTGCCATTTTCCATAGATGCCGGATATTGTCGATTTCTTTATCCAGCACATCATACGCCGCTTCTTCTCTGGATGATTGCAGCACTTTTTCGAGTTTTTGAACCAGCGTGACATAGTAATCGGCATACGCCATATGCGTATTCATCGCGTCAGTATCGTCATGATCTTTGAAACGTTCTTCACCATATTGACGCAGTAACTTATGCACGAAATAGCGTCCGGTCGGTTCACGGATGAGCAGCGATTTGTTCACCAGATTGGTCAAGTTGCGTAAAGATGCTCCGGCAACCTTTTGCGCTGCTTCCCGTTCAAAACCGTTACGGAAAATCGAGAGTTTCAGGAAAATATCACGTTCATCGTCACCCAGCAGATTCCATGAATAATCGGCAACCGCCCGCAAACTGCGATGACGTTCCGGCACATCCCGTAAATCGGTTTCTAAGAAGTCGAGACTCTTTTCGATTTCCTGAACAATCTCTTCGACAGGCAACATTTCAAGCCAGCCAGCAGCCAGTTCAACCCCGAGAGGCAAACCACCCACCAATCGTACAATCTCCGCGACATGCGGGGCAGTTTCGTCATCAAGTTCAAAAGAAGGCAATGCCCGTTTCGCACTCTGCATGAATAACTTGACCACAGCAAATTCTTTGAGTGTATCGAGAGCCTGTTCGCGTTTCGTTGGTGTTTTCATTGAATCGACATCATAGACCTGTTCGCCACGCAGACGCAAACGTTCACGTGAGGTCACGATAATCGAGAGTTGCGGCGCATTCGATACCAGTTCTGAAACGAGGTCAGCCGCATCCATCACGGTTTCGAAATTATCCAGCACCAGCAACATGTGCTTCTCTCGCAGGAAATTACTCAATTCTGTTTTGGGATCACCCCCTGCAAATGTGAACCCGACGCTATCTGCAATGGTTGTTACCACATTTTTTGCATCATCAACACTATGGAGATAAACCGCATACACGCCATCTTCAAAATGAGAGAGTGAGCGTTCTGCCAGTGCAATCGAAAGTCGTGATTTACCGATACCACCGGGTCCGGTCAATGTAATCAGACTCGCGTCGTTGTTGACCATCTCCACCAGTGATTCGAGTTCATCTTCACGCCCGACGAAGGGAGTCGGTTGATGTTGCAGGTTATTCGGTGCAACGAATTGATTCCCCGCTTTCGGCGCAGGAAATTCAGTTGTTTCTAAGTCAAAGCGCCCGGTCGAATCTTCCACAGAGGCAATCGGCTGAATCGTGTTTGAATCGCCCCGGATAATCGCTTCTAACTCCGCTCCGATAAGACGCGCACTCGGAATACGGGAATTCCGGTTTTTATCCAGCATCCGGTAAATTAAATCAACCAATCGGGTGGGTAAATCCGGTCGAGTTTCCTCTAAATCAGGTAAGGGCTGTGTCACGATTGCTTGAATTAGCGGCGCAGGCATTTCCTGCGGGAACGGGCGCTGTCCGGCAAGCATTTCCCAGAGCATAACACCGAATGCCCAGATGTCTGTCCGTTCATCAACGGCTTCTCCCTGGAAGGCTTCCGGCGCGAGATAAGCCATCGTCCCCACAATTGCGCCATCCTGGGTGATTTGAGGTTCACCGCTTACCCGTGCCATACCAAAATCGGTCAGACGTGGTGTGCCATCATGAGCGATAAGCACATTCCCTGGCTTAATATCACGGTGTAAGACCTGCAAACGATGGGCGCGGGTGAGGGCATCGGCTAAATCCAGTGCAACATAGAGCGCACGCTGAATACTGAGTTTCTTTTCTTTGTCTAAAACATCACGCAATGACCCGCCTGTGACATACTCCATCACGAGATAATTCACGCCATCATGTTCATCAGAGCCTAACATCTTCACAATGTTGGGATGATTCAACTGGCGTAAAGTTTCACCTTCCAGACGGAATCGCTGGATAAGTTCAGGGTCACGCTGTACAAGGTCTGATTTCAACACTTTAATGGCGACAGAGTCTTGAGTCTGTGTATCAATGCCACGATACACCGTTCCCATACCTCCCTGTCCGATGAAGTTTGACGGGTTATCAAATTCAACTTGAAAGCGTCTATTAATAATGGTTGTTGCTGTAGTCATGGTGGTCATCCCCCGACCTGTTTAACACGGCGCTTTAAACACCTCTGTTTATAGATAGGCTATTTTCAAGCCCTCTTACGGTTGTTCTATTAGAACTGTATATATATTTTATCTATGCAATCATTGTAATGGTTTATACGTAAAAAAGGGGATTGAGATGTAATTCTCAAGCAAATATAACATCTCTCTAATATTCGAAGAATGTCACAATTATCTATTCTGATTCTTGCAATAAAGGAATTTTCAAGTTGATGTGCCATCGAATAAATTCGACACCTATGCAAAACCCATTCGATAAATCGAATTCTGTAAAACTTGAGTGTTTGAACCATTTAGCAGAATGAAATTATGCTCTTTAACTCTTAAATCGGGCGAAAAACTTGATTCATAAATCTGGAATAATCCAGGTGTAGGGGAGTGCCTCTGTGCGCTCCCGCCATTTCTAAATCAGGAAGGCACGGTGACCTTCCCCTACACTTATTTCCCTGTTTATTTCTAACCTGCATCATTTCATGTGTTTTTGTAGCTGGTAGATCTATCAACTAGCGCTGTTTCCTCTTATCTGTCCTTATCCTCAGAACTCAGAACGCCGGACTCAGCACTTTTCTTAAAACGGATTCACCAGATTCAAACCAATAATCAGCAGAAGAACCATCACAATCTTACGGAAAACACTCTGTTTGATGTATTTCTCAACCCGCAAGCCGATAAAAATGCCAACAAACATAGCGGGTAGCATCAGCGCAACATTCTGTAGAACAACGGGCGTGATATTACCTGTTCTGAAATGCTCGAAAATCACAAACATTCCCATGATAAAGAATGTCGCCTGTGTATTACCTTTGAAGCGCCGGGCTTCCCAATTATGAGCCGAATTATACATCACAAGCGGGGGACCTCCGACATTATAGGCACTATGCAAAATACCGGAACAGAATCCAAAGACTGTGCCCCACTCACGCCGAATCTCTTTTAACTTGAAACCACTCAGAGCATACAGTGAATAGCAAATAATGATGATGCCGAGAACCAGCATGAACATATCTTTATCCATTGAACCTGCAACCCATGTCCCGACCGGAATTCCGACTAATGTCCCGACGATAACAAATTTCACATCGGGGAGTTGCCAGTCTTTTCGATATTGCCACATGAGCGTGACACCGCCTGTATAAGCTGCCAGCATAAATGCCGGACGTGCCACATCGGGACCTAGGATGACAATCAAAAAGGGCATCGCAATCAATGCCGAACCGAATCCGACAGTGGTTTGAGTAAACATGGCAACTAAAACTATGAGTATGACAAGCGGGTTCATCGAGAATCTCTCAAAAATAGGACATAATAATATGAGTGTAGAACCGATAGTATCTATATTCAATAACCAATGTAGACAGAATTATCAACCTTTAGGGACTGTCCTCATCGCAGTATAATATCCACCGGACAATGTAATTGAGGATAGTCATCGTGTCACATGTTTTTATCAGCTACAATCGTATCAATACCAATTATGTGAAAAAACTTGAGAAACGCCTGATTAGCGAAGGCTTTCAGGTCTGGTGCGATAGTCACATCAAGACGGGTGATGAGTGGTGGCGTGTTGTAAAAGACAAATTGAGTGGAAGTTCGGCGGTGATTGTGATAATGACCGAACCTGCATCCAATTCACCCTGGGTTTTACGTGAAACTGCTATTGCGGATTTCCTGGAAAAACCAATATTCCCTCTGCTGCTGGGTGGTGAGGCGAATGCCGGCGGTTGGAGTATTTATAGCTTCATTCATCACACCGATGTATGTGGTGGTGCATTGCCCGTATCCACATTTTATGATGATTTAGCCCGGCATGTCCCGCGTCAGAAAATTGCAGGGGGTATCCGTATTGATGGCATCTACATCTGTGATACATCCAGCCCTTTACTCAGAGAGGCACTCCGCTTCTATTCCAATGAAACAGTGTCAACCTTTCTTCTCGGGCATGATACACCCTTAACACCGTCTACAGGTGATGACACCGACAGTCAACATTACACAGCGGATAAGAAGGCAATCCGCTTCACAACCTCAAACGGACGGAAAATGAAAGGGCAGTTCAAAGACGAACAACTATCATTCCGCATAACCTATCCCAACGGACAACAGGATTCGCGCTGGTATAGTTTCTTCCCTTTTGAGGATTAGCAATAAAATTTAATGTAGGGGCGTAACATGTTACGCCCGAAAAATATTATTTTAGGATTTTAAAATGGAAAATTTACGGATGGACGGCATTTATTATTATCATGCCACAGATAAGAATCTCTATTTTGCATACAAATTCCGTGAGAACGGGGTTCTCAGTTTTGCTTTTAAATCACTCGACACAGAAACGATTCAACAGGCGATGCGTTTTCCTGCCAGAGGCTCATATGTCCCGAAAGGCAAATCGCGCATGAAAATCGTTTTCACCCGTGAAACCACTATCTACGCCAATATCAAAGAGGGCGATACCCTGGATATTGTCATTACAACTGAATATGGTGATGACCTCCCCGAACGCCGCATTTACGAATTCATGCCATTGGATAACGAATAAAATGCTATTACCCCCTCTCCCCCTGACCCCCTCTCCCACGTGGGGTGAGGGGAAACAAAAATGCTTCATTAAAGTCCCTCTCCCTTTATGGGGGAGGGATTTAGGGTGGGGGTTTTTATACTGATGCACATTCTCCATGTGACACCGTATTTTGCTCCGGCGTATAGCTTTGGCGGCGTCGTCTCGATGCTGGAAGGCTTGACACAGGCGCAATTATCAGCCGGGCATCAGGTGACAGTACTCACATCCGATGCTTACTCGCTTGAGTCCCCATATGATGGCAATTTAGATGAAATACGCAATGGCATCCGTGTGATTCGCTGCCGCAACTGGTTCTATCCACTACGACGCTACAACCTCGATACGCCGTTTAGCATGGCATCACAGGCACGAAAAATCATCCCGAAGATAGACATCGTTCATCTGCACGAATTCCGCACGGTCGAAAATTTACTGGTCACGCCTATCGCTGCACAACATAATAAGCCTGTTGTTTTGTCGCCACATGGCACATTGACCTATAGCACCGGACGAAGCCAGCTTAAATCACTCTGGGACAAATGGCTCTCACCCCGTGTTGCGAAGCATATTCAGCATGTGATAGCCCTCGCACAGTCTGAATTAGATGACGCACAAAAAACCTGGCAACAATTCTCTACTCGACCGGATTTCAGCATCGTGCCCAACGGTGTCAATCCGGCACAGTACAATAATCTCCCGGATAGTCATGCTTTCCGCGAAAAATATAATTTAGGTGATTCAACTGTTGTCTTATTCAAGGGACGCTTGCATCAGCGTAAAGGCGTTGATGTCTTAGCAAAAGCCTTCAAACAGGCGAATCTTCCCGGAGCAAAACTCGTTCTCGCCGGTCCCGATGAAGGAATGCGCCCTCTGCTGGAATCTCTCGCAGATGAGAATATTATCCTGACAGGATTTCTTACAGGAGAGGAACGACTTGCTGCTTTAGCATCTGCGAATTTGTTTGCACTTCCCGCAATAGGGGAGGGCTTGTCGATGGCTGTATTAGAGGCGATGGCATCCGGTTTGCCTGTCTTGCTCTCAGAAGGTTGTAATCTGCCCGAAGCCGCAGAAGCCAATGCCGGAAAAATTGTTCCCGTAGATGTTGATTCCCTGGCAAACGCCCTGACAAACATGCTTTCCAATAGAGAAACGCTCACTCAACAGGGCAAAAACGCACAAACTCTCATCCAGCAAAAATTCACATGGGATAGAATCGCCGCACAGATGACTGCTGTCTATGAACGATATGTTTAATCGGTCGCCTTGATGATGCGTTCAGCTTCCCGTTTGCCCGAAAGATAAGCACCGTGTACTGTTGCAGGATATTTCCGTGATGTGCCTTCCCCCGCAAATAAGAGACGCTTGCCGACAGGTTTTGCCATCTCTTTATAGAGTTTGCCTCTTGTTCCCACAGGAAGATACGAATATGCACCCATGCTGTACGGGTCTTCTCCCCAGTTTGTGATAATCCAGACTATCGGGTCTGGAATACCCTCACCATATAATTTCTTGAGTGCCGCCATCGCGGTTTCAATAACATCTGCTTCTGCCATATTATCCAGTTTCTGACCATAATCTGCTGTGTTGAACGCAAGCAAAATCGGCTCTTCCAGATAAAAGTGATAATTCATCCACGATAGCCATTCGCCATGTTTTTCGGATACATAACTGATAAATTCTTCGTTTTTATCCCAAAAAATGTCCGGGAAACGCAAATACACTTTATTGAAATTGCCCATCCTTGATTGTTCAATTGCGCGTTGTTTTTTCGCGGGTAAAGGAGGCACAAATTTGACACGCCCACTCTTCAAAACGCCTGATGGCAGGGTAACGATTGCATATGCTGCATCGAATTGTTCACCACCCGCAGTTTTTATAGTGACCCCGCGCTTGTTGTAAGCAATTTCGGTGACAACCTGTTGCAATCGAATGTCTAATCCCTCTGCCAGTTTTTCAATCAACTGATGATAACCACCCGGGAAAATCACATCATTTCCACCGAATTCTTCATCCTGATCCCAATACCACAATGATAAATCGGACAGATTTGCTGCGTAGTCATGCTCAATTTCGGCAGTGATAAGATAATCTATCAAACGTTGTTGCCGGGGAGAGAGTTTGTATTGCGCCAGTATTGACTGTATTCCCGCTTCTAATGAAATATCTTCCTCAAGTTCTTCACGTTCCTCATCCAGAATATCCATGATTTCTTCAAACAGATTTTCAGCATGTTCGATTTCATCATCGTCGATAACCTGACCATCTGAATCATAGGTTTTGATAGACTCATAATCCGTGAACTGTGTTTTAACCTGATATTTTTCTGTGAGATGATAAAGGGGATTGCCATCAATGCGATGTATCCATGATGCGCCACAGTCCAGCGCGACTCCGAAATTTGTATTGGTGTGGATTCGTCCGCCAATCCGGTCACGCGCTTCAAGAATAGTGACCTGGATACCTGCATCCTGCAAATGACGGGCGGCTGAAATCCCTGCCATACCTGCACCGATGACAATTACCGTTTGTTCAGTCATTAGACTATTCCTTCAAATACTTCAATACACCGTAACTGACCTGACTGATGGGCTCTTCCAGTGGTGTATTGTCGTTCCAGAGAATCAATTCAGTGGATTCGCTATTAGGTGTGAATGGGGCAAGTTCTCCGATTTCGCCGGAATACAAAACCGCATATTCCAGATTGTTATCGCGGATAAAATGCAATTTCAAAACCCCGTGACAGCGAATATTGCTTGCAGTCTGACAGGTTTCTTCCATCAGTTCACGCACAGCAGTATCGTCGGGATGTTCACCGTCTTCTATGCCTCCGCCAGCATGTTCCCATTGTAGACGATTTGGATTATAGTGCAGCAGATATTTATCGCCCTGTCTGACCACACATATCGCAAATGTCATCGGGATATTCTTGTCTAAATTTGGGATAAATGGATTGTCAGTTGGGATAAATTCAATAAAAGTATGCTCACGGAAATTCACATGATAGGGTAGCCCTGTTACAGGCACACCTGCGCGGATAAGTTCCTGGCGCACTTCATCAGCAGGTAATCCAACCACATTGCTATAGCTACCGTCTATTTCACGTACCGGATGAAAGCCTTCATGCTGAATTGCATAGCTACCTGCTTTGTCGAAGGGGTCGCCTGTTTCGATATACGCATCAATTTCATCATCGGAATAATCGCGCATATGAACGGTGGTCGAAACCACTTCCGTCACCTGATAAAGTCCGCGCTTTAATGTGAATGCTGTGCAAACCTGATGCGGGCGATTTCTCAGCCGGGTGAGGATAGCACGCGCATCATCTGCATCAACGGGCTTGCCAAGAATTTCACCGTTTGCTTCAATGCCAATTGTATCTGCCGCGAGAATCACCACTGTATCCGCCGCCAGAATAGCCGCATCATCGGTGATTTGTGCCGCGACGACCGCTGCTTTTTCCTGTGATAGACGTTTGACGTAAGCCAGCGGATTTTCATTATCATCCTGTGTTTCGTCGATTTCTGGCTTGATAATCTCAAAATCGGAAACCATCTCACCGATAATTTCACGTCGGCGCGGGGAACTGCTCGCTAAAATAAATCGCATGAATCCATCCTCACATTAAATCAAACGGGGCATGATAATCATCACGCCCCGTCGATACTAAGCCATTTGAGCTATATTTCAAGTGCCCATTTTGACCCTTTAAACAGTTTTAAAGTCCTGAAAATATGCTTTGAAGTCCCCTCTCTACGCAGTGGAGAGGGGATTTAGGGGTGAGGTTTTAGTCCTCATCCTCGAAATCATCGTCTTCACCGAACATTTCGTCCAGCAGACTTTCAGGGAAGCCCCATTCGAGTTCTTCTTCATTAGGTTCACGAACATTCAGCACTTTACCGGCATAACGGATAGTTTTGCCAGCAAGCGGTGGATTGAGGTCAACCAGAACGAAATCGCCTTCAACACCGAGGATTGTACCTTCGATGATGTCGCCATCTTCGTCCATCATTTCGACTTCTAAGCCAGCTTCCAGTTCTGCACCTTCTTCATCGAAAGCGAAATCTTCAACCGGAATTTCTTCGATGAGGTCGTTATCGTATTCACCATAAGCATCTTCCGGTGCAACAGTGACATCAAATGTGTCGCCAGCTTTTTTGCCTTCGAGTGCTTTTTCGAGTCCTGGAACGATATTGTCCCCGCCGTGCATGTATTCGATTGCGCTGTCTTCTGTAACTGTTTCGAGCAATTCACCATCGACATAAATTTCGTATGCGATAGCGCCAATTTTATTCTCTGTGAGGGTAGACATCGTGTCTGTATTCTCCCGTATAAATGACAAAAGCGCCCTGAAATAAGGCGCGAACGTAATGAGCGAAATTGTAGTGATGCAGATTGCTTTTGTAAATACTCAAAAGATTAAGAGACATCATATTTTTGTTAGATAACAGGAAATTATTATTCCCGGGAGAATCGGAGTTGCTATCTCCCTGCACACTGTCACGATATAATGTATAAAGAACAGTATTGATAATTCGGGAAAGAGAAACACACATGACCTCGCCACCATTACCACGCGCAAAACTTGATGAATCCGGGATTAACACCGAAGCACTCAAGCAAGCCTGGGCGCAATTTGCGATATATGATGATACCGCCAAAGCTCTCAAGAGTAGCTATATCCAGGCACGCCAGCGCGTTGTTCAATTAACCTTGATCGGCTCAATTGCGGCTATCGGAGCAGGTGTTGTTGATACAGCAAATACCAGTTTTGGTTTCCTCGTGTATCTTCTTGGCTTTTTTGCTGTGGCAGCCCCGTCCCTTGCATCCTACATTTTACGCGACGCTCTGCAATTTGTTGGACAAACCGAATGGGTTCATAATCGCTATATCGCGGAACGCATCCGTCAGCAAATTTATTACTACCGGACAAAAGCCAGTGATTTTGCAAAAAAAGAAGATCATGAAACGGATGATATTCTGGCTGAAAAAATCAGAGAAATTCGCGATGAGATGCGTAACAAAATCACATTACCGCCATCGGTCAAATTAGCAGATATTCAAGCGAATATGGAAGCGGAGTTAAAGGCGGAAGCAGAATCCGGTTCGGGATCAAAAATCGGCAAGCGATTGGGTTTACTCAAATTCGAAGATTATGTGAAAGAACGTGTTGTCGATCAGATTTACTGGTATGAGAGAAAAGTCTATGATGCTTTCGAACGCCGGAAATCATTTTTCCGTGCATCACAGGCTGCGCTCTTGATCGGTGCATTGATCGGTGCAATCGTGGGAATCGTTCGCCCGGAAGTCATCCTCGTGATTGCGATTACCAATGCCATTTCTGAATCAATTATGTCCTGGTCTGATGTCACATTAACCGGAGCAACCTATTCCGTTTTCTCATTGACATCACAAAAGCTCAATGACATGCGCCTTGATAATATTGTTAAACAAACACGGGCTGCTGACGATACCACCGTTGAATCGGATTTGCATACGACATTTATTAATAGTGTCGAGACGATTCTTGAATGGGAACGCAATGAATGGTACGAACATGTTCTCCGCTCCCAGGCAGATATTGACGATCGCATCACCAAGCAACTCGATAAGTATCTTAAAAGTCAGGATGAAACCGGGGATTTAGTCGCAGTGAGTGATGAAGCTGAATCGGAAGAATAGACTATCGTTCTATATAAATGGACAAATATAACCATCAATTCTATGCCAGTTGAGAGGATATCCTCACGGGTATCCCCATCTTTCACATTCTCATAGGGCTATATGCAAAGCTGTTGTGATACGCTCCCACTTTGTGAATACTCAAAAGACTAAGGGACATTATATTTTTATTGGAGCATTTGAAAAACAGAATTATTTGACCCTTAGCTTAATTTCTTTTCGTATTGCTTCTATAACATACTGTGTGTATTCATACTCCGGGTGATGAGGATTACAAAATTTTTCCATATCTGTAGCATCTGTCCAGTCAGTATCATCGGGTAAGCGGGTTTTTCTATAGCTGTTTGTATCATGCCAGATTACGTTGCTAAGATTTGCGCCTGTCAGGTCTGCACCCTCAAGGCTAACACCGGATAGATTAGCACCTGTGAGACTTGCCTCTGTCAAATCTGCCGCACGAAGGTTGGCTGCTCTTAAGTCCGCCAGATCCAGCTTAGCTTCCTGCAAATAAACACCCTGTAAATTTGCCCCTGTGAGGTCGGATTCACAAAGATTTGCTAAACCCATGTCAGCCTCAGCTAAATTAGCCACCCACAAATATGCCCCTTCTAAATTTGCTCCTGTTAAGTCTACACTCTGAAGGTCTGCATCCGCGAGATTTGCTGACTGCAAATTGGCATTGGTCAAATATGCCTCCTTAAGATTTGCGCCTGTGAGGTCTACCCTGGCAAGATTAGCACCTGTGAGATCTGCTTCTTCTAAACTACTACTGAATAACTTTGCATCATCTAAATTTGCTTGTCTCAGGTTAGCTCTTCTTAGATTCGCTTCATGCAGATTAACTTCTCGCAGGTTAGCTGTTCTAAGGTCTGCTTCCTGGAAGTTCACTGGATGATGGGTATAACCATTGAAAGTTGTTGCACTTCTGAGCTTAATGCCACTTAATTTGCCCCGTCCAAAGTTCAATCCGCCGATATAGGCTTCCTCCCAGTTAGCGCGTTGTAAATCTTTTTCGATAAAATTGTTATTATCAAGCCAATTTTCTCTACGTAATCGGTCAAGAGCATTTACAGCAGGAGCAACAGTAGGACTTTTAAGTTCTGCCATCAATTGAGATTTAAGCTCGTGTTTTGCAGATCTCTTGGTGATTTCATCAAAGATAAAATAAGTTGCCAGGATACTGATACCCTCGGTGAAGATGTTTATCCAGTATCCGTTAATGTCGTCGAATAATGTCATTCCCAGCCAGATGCCGACCCCCACCAGACAGATACCCCGCAGGTAACGGTAAAATTCTGAATATTCAGTATGTATATCCTGTAAATCATTCTGCGGATAAACTTCTTCCATCATAGCTCTGCCCCTGTATACATTAATTTGAACATGTACTCTGATAATATTAGCTCAAAAAAAGTATCTGTAAATTAATTAGACTCGTAGAACATGTACTTTGATAAGTTGATTATGAGTAAGTCATGAGAGCAATCCTTAATCTGTCATTTTGAGGGCGTTCTATTCGACGCTGTTATAGAAAGACTCAAAATGTCATATAATTGAATCAAGGAGATAATCTCATGAAATATATGCTACTGCTGTATTCCAATGAATCTGCCGCACCACAAGACCCTGAAGAACTCCAATCTGTTCAAGCGGATTGGATGGCTCTGCTGAAAGATGCAAAACGGGCGGGCGTTTTAATCGACAACAACGGCTTGAGTTCCGTCAATGATGCGACGACTGTCCGTGTGCGGGATGGTAAAACCATGACCACCGATGGACCCTTCGCTGAAACTCACGAGCAAATGGGCGGATACTTCCTGATTAACTGCAAAGACCTCGACGAAGCGATTAGCTGGGCGTCGCGTATTCCGCACGCAAAATACGGATCGGTTGAAATTCGTCCGATGTGGTCGCCGGATGCTTAACACGGGTAGAGGATGACCACTTCGACACTGATAGAACGCACATTTCGAGAAGAACACGGACGCATAATCGCAGCACTCATCGCTCAGTTAGGAGATTTCACCCTGGCTGAGGATGCCTTGCAGGATGCGCTGGTGATTGCACTGGAAAAATGGGAACAGGATGGTGTTCCAAATAATCCGGCAGCATGGTTATTGACCGTAGCGAAACGCCGCGCCATTGACCGTTTACGCCGGAAAGCGACTCTGGAAGAAAAAGTGGGCATCCTTGATTCGCCTGTTGCAACAGAGGATGACTATTCTATGGATGACCCGATTCCCGATGAACGCCTCAAACTAATGTTTACCTGTTGCCACCCCTCACTGGCTCTCGAAGCACAGGTCGCACTGACTTTGCATACACTCGGTGGCTTATCGACGCAGGAAGTCGCACGCGCATTTTTAGTTCCGGTGAATACGATGTCACAGCGCTTATCCCGCGCACGCAAGAAAATCCGCAATGCCGGGATTCCCTATCGTGTGCCGCCGGAAAATCTATTGCCAGAACGTCTGGATGCACTATTAGCTGTCATTTACCTGATTTTCAATGAGGGTTATTGTGCAACCGATAGTGATTCACTCACCCGGCAAGATTTATCCCGTGAAGCCATTCGACTGTGCCGGATTCTGGTGAAACTCATGCCACTCAGCGCCGAATCAAAAGGTCTACTGGCACTGATGCTCTTACACGATTCGCGCAGAGAAACCCGCCTTGATGCCGATGGCAATCTCGTTTTGCTGGAAGATCAGGATAGATCAGCCTGGGATCACACACAAATTGCTGATGGCATCGCTATTCTGGATGAAGCCCTGACACTCTATACGCCCGGTCCTTATCAGGTACAGGCGGCTATCAGTGCATTGCACTCCGAAGCACCGTCCGCCGCAGAAACCGATTGGAAACAAATCGCCGCACTCTATGGTTCACTGTCGATTATGACTCCCTCTCCGGTAATCGAAATTAACCGTGCGGTGGCGATTGCGATGGCAAATACGCCCGCAGATGGATTGCGACATCTGCATCGAATCAAAGATATGGAAGACTATTATCCCTATAATGTTGCGCTTGCTGATTTACTGCGCCGCACAAATCAATATGAAGCCGCAGCCGATGCTTATGAACGGGCGATTGCGCTCTGTGGCAATGTCGCTGAACGGGCTTATTTACAAAAACGCCTCGATGAAATTAACAGTCTATTTGAGGAAAAATAAAATGGATTATCAACTCGAACCGATAGGAATCGTTCACTCCAGCATCATTGACCGGAAAAATGCACCCCGGCAAGGTTATGATGGCGGTGTCGAAGCAATTCTGGAATTGAAATTACAGGTCATGGATGGCTTATCCGGTATTCAAGTAGGGGATGAGGTAATGGTGCTGATCTGGTTGCATCAAGCAAAACGCGATGTCTTGCAGGTGCGACCGGGACATGACCCTGAGCGTCCTATTACAGGTGTTTTCGCCACCCGTTCACCGGATAGACCGAACCCTGTTGGACTTCATCGCGTGACTGTCCTGAAAATAGAGGGCTTGCAATTGACAGTTTCGCCTCTGGAAGCAATTAACGAAACACCTGTCATTGACATCAAACCTGTTTTGAAGCGCTGTCATGAAGAATAAGGGATAACAGTATGGCTACATGGAAAGCATTCGCAGAGCAATCACCTGAACTAGCCGATTTTGGCAAATCCCGTTTCGGGAGTGGTGTCGCCTATCTCGCAACGACCCGCGCCGATGGCAGCCCCCGTGTACATCCGGTGACACCGATTATCGGCGATGAACTATTCTTATTCATGGAACCGACATCTCCCAAAGGCAAAGATTTACAGCGTGATAGCCGTTATGCTTTGCACTGTGCCGTTGAAAATTCCGGTGGCGGAGAGGGTGAATTTTACGTTCGCGGTACTGCAACCCTCATCACTGACCCCGCTATCCGGCAAGAGGCGATTACAGCAGCATCGTATACCCCGAAAGAGCGCTACATACTCTTCACACTGACAATCGAATTTGCCTTCATGAATATCTATACAGACACCGGGGCAGAGTCAAAACGCTGGCAAGAATAAACATAACAATTTTTGTAGGGAGGGGATCAGCGTATCCCTCCGTTTTGCAAGGTAGAGGAATACGCCGATGTGTTTCAGTGTTAAAGCCTAATCACCTTCAAGTGGTTCTACAGATTGTAGATAAAGATAAAGTGCTTCGACTTCGGTATCGGTGAATGATGCAAACGCTGCATAGGGCATTGCGACATCCAGTTGTTCTCCATCAGGGGTTACACCCGTTTGAATGGCAGTCTGAAAATCTTCCAGTGTCCAGCCCTCAAGCCCCGTCGCATGAAATGTCAGATTCGGGGCAACAATTGATGTGCCCGGCACAGACGCACCCGAAAAATCCTCACCGTGACATCCGATGCAGGTCGAATGTGCAAGATAATCACCGTACTCTACACTTGCGCTTGCTTCGATATCAACAAGACCTGCTGAGTCATGGTCAATGACATCAGCACTCAACGGAATTTGATTGAAAACCAGTAATGCGCGATAAAGAGGACCGTAGCTCATGTCCGGTAGTTCATTTTCTACAGGTTCAAGCGTTGTCAGGTACACGAGTAGCGCTGACAATTCTTCTTCACGCCAGTGTGCATAATCAACAGATGGCATAATTTGTAAGGCTGTGCCATCCTCCCTTACCCCATGTAACAGCGCTAACAATAGCGTCTCACTGCTATAGTCTCCTGTCAGGTTTGGCGCGACAATCACACCGAATGCCGGGTCTTCCGCCATAATTGTTCCGGCGGCATCTGTCCCATGACAGTCAACACAACCCCGGCTGACAAAAATTCGCCGACCTTCTTCATTGAGTTCATCGGTTGCTTCAGGAACCTCAAAACTCATTACCTCAATGTCATAGATTTCGTTGATCATACTGTTGCTCTGTGCATAGACATAGGCAATGCCACCGACCAGCACAACAATGATAATCAACAACAATACACCGATAATCTGCAAAATTCGTTTCATGAACTGATGCTATCCCCTCAACTAATTAGATAATACGCCACCTGATATATTATATTCACGGGTATTATCCCGGGTTGTCTAATCAGGTTGGAGAATAGTTTGTATAATCTACAGAATCGTCATCTGTGCAAATTCGGTATCCAGCTTTTTGATGCCGAATTTTTTGTTCTCGAATGCCACACTGACAATCTCTTTGCCATCAACACGATTGCTTTCAATCACCATGCCGTTGCCGAATGCCGGATGGCGCACCCGCATCCCGGACTTATATTTCAGGGGTTCGTACTCATTGCCACTGCCGGGGAAGGGGATGATTTTACTGCGGATACCTTCATCACTGACATGTCCCGTTTGCTGTTTTTGTTCCCGTAAATCCTTTGCCAGACGCGATAAGCCATCCGGTTTCTTCATTTCCCAGGTGGTCATCTGACGATAGCCTGTATTCGATGGCGCACCTAAAAGCGATGAATCATCCGTCATGACTTCTTCTGGAATATCAAATAAGAAGCCTGATTTTTCACTCATATCACTGTATCCACCGAACAATGCACGCCGGAAAGCATACAAAATATAGAGTTTGTCTTTCGCACGGGTAATCCCTACGTAAAATAGACGCCGCTCTTCTTCAACCCCATCCGGCTCTTCAAATGAGCGTTGATGTGGCAGCAAGCCTTCTTCCAGCCCGGTGATGAATACAACCGGAAATTCCAGACCCTTCGCTGCGTGCAATGTGAGCATTGTGACCTGGTCGCCTGTATCCTCATTTTCTTCCGCGATGCGGTCTTCTTCGGTCATCAATAGCTGGTCTTGCAAAAATTCGGATAGTGATAATGCTTCATCATCATAGCTTTTGAGCAGACCGCGCAATTCGCTGATATTTTCCTGACGTTCGTTAAATTGATCTTCGCCGTCACTATAACTGTGCATATAGGTCATATAATCAACATCAACGCGAATCGTGTCATACAGTTCGACTAGTTGTCCTTCTGCAACCAATCCGCGCCATTTGGTGAAGAGAATCGCGAATGTTGTGAATAAATTGCTCACCCGTGAACTTAGAGGTGTTTTCTCTCCATTTGCCAGCATCGTCATAGCATCCATCATCGGGATTTGATCTTTTCGCAACCAGCTAAAGAAGGATTCCAGACTTTTCTTGCCGACACCCTTTTGCATTTTGATGATGCGCTCAAAGCTGACACTATCTTCCGGGTTATTAACCACTCTCAGGTAAGCGAGTAAATCCTTGACTTCGCGTCGTTGATAGAAGCTAATCCCGCCAACAAGATGATAGGGCACATTGTAATTGATTGCGGCAGCTTCCAGTGACCGTGATTGCGCGTTGGTGCGGTACATAATCGCGATGTCATTATAGGTATAGCCCTGATTGGTCAGTTGGTCGATTTCTTCCATGATGTACTGTGATTCATAAGTATCATCATAGGCTTCCTTGACCGTGATTTTTTCGCCACCTTTACGGTCAGTGAAGAGCGCTTTTGGCGTGCGATTGGTATTTTTGTCAATCACGGCTCTTGCAGTATCCAGTACAACCTGCGTCGAACGATAATTTTGTTCCAGGAGAATCACTTTCGCTTCGGGATAATCTTGCCGGAAACGAATCACATTGCGATAATCCGCCCCGCGAAAAGCATAAATACTCTGGTCTTCATCCCCGACGACAAAAACATTATTCTGTGGCATCGCGAACAATTGCACCAGTTGATATTGAACGGTATTGGTATCTTGAAATTCATCAACCATCACAAAAGGATAGCGTTGCTGATACTTTTGCCGCACATTTTCATTATTTTTAAGCAATAGAACCATCTGCATCAGCAAATCGTCAAAATCCATCGCATTGTTATCACGCAATTTCATCTGATAACGAGGATACACCCGCGAGACAATCTCTGTGAAATAATCCTGCGCGACATAATTTTCCGGCAAAATCATCTCATTTTTAGCGCTGCTAATGGCGTACAGAACCTTGCGGGATGACCATTTTTTAGCGCTGATGTCCAATTCTGCCATTGCTTGCTCAATCGCTGTTTTCTGGTCATCAGTATCATAAATCGCATAATCCTGATTGAAATGCGTGTGGTCAGATTCGATCCGCAAAATCCGCGCACAGGTCGAGTGAAATGTGCCGATTTGTAATCCCCGTACTTTTTCCCCGAGGAAGCCTTCGATTCTGTGCCGCATTTCTGCCGCCGCTTTATTGGTGAAGGTCACTGCCATAATTTGATAGGGCATCACACCAACTTCCCGGATGAGATGTGCCACCCGTCGCGTCAAAACACCTGTTTTACCACTGCCCGGACCTGCCAGCACCAGCACGGGACCTTCTACGCTTGTCACTGCATCATATTGTTGCGGATTCAACCCGCTCAATAAGTCAAAACTCATGATTTACCCTGAGATATATTTCTAATTTTCCAAAAAACTGATTACGCTAATCCATTCTAGCAAAAATGTTCCAGTTGCTACACTATACAAATTATAGGTTCTGCTGGCAGACTAATTTTAATTTTCCCTTTGTCTATTCATAAGCGGACGCGGTATCATTGAAGCATACAGGGAATAGTCAAGAAAATCGCACATGAAAACCTCCCGACGTACCGGATTAGTAGCCTCACTGAACCACATTACCCGTGATATATTCGATGACCCCGTGCGACGCTTACAATTGTCGTTGATTTTACTGGTGTTCTTGAATCTTGTCGGGACGATCATGTACATGCTGATAGAGGGTTGGACAGTCATTGATGCCTTCTATATGACCGTTATCACCATTGGTACGGTTGGATTCGGGGAAGTTTTGCCACTTAGCCCCGCCGGACGTGTTTTCACTGTCATTCTAATTTATCTTGGTATCGGCACAGCCACAACCGCTTTAACCAACGCCGCAGCACTCGCACTGGGTCCTTTATTGTGGGGTTCATTGCAGGAAAGAAGGATGCGTAAAATGATTGATCAATTGAGTGACCATTATATTGTTTGTGGATACGGGCGGATGGGACGCCAGATTATCCGTGATTTGCTGATGCGTAATGAACCCTTTGTTCTGGTGGATGCCAATAGCGACCTTGTAGAAATACTTCAAGAGGAGCGCATTCCCTATATCATCGGCGATGCCACTGACGATGATACGCTTTTTGCTGCCGGGTTAAGCCGTGCGAAAGGATTGGTTGCCGCCCTCAGTGGAGATGCCGGAAATATCATGACAGTGCTGACTGCCCGTGAACTCAATCCCAAAATTTTTATCGTGGCGCGTGTTGTCCGTGCAGAGAGCGAGAGCAAATTGCGCCGTGCGGGAGCGAATCGCGTCGTAAATCCCTATCAAATTGGTGGGCATCGCATCGCACTCTCTTTGTTACGTCCTGCTGTCCATGATTTTCTTGACCACATCTTTCACTTTGGCGATAATCGCAATATCGACATCGGACAGGTATTCGTGAAAGCAAGCTCGGATTTAGATGGTAAAACCATAGCGACATCCGGTTTACGTGATAAATACAACGTCAGCATCCTGGCTGTCCGTGAACCAACGGGCAAACTCGAAATCACGCCCAATCCCAATACACAATTGAGGGCTAATTCCCAATTGATCGTCATCGGTCCTCCTGAATCCATCTATGAACTTGAACGCGCCTATCTGAAACGATAAAAATCATACTCCAAAACTTTTCCTCTTGTCCGACGTATAACTGAGTATTGGACACTTATTATGAGGAGAACATTTATGACAACTGCAACTTCGACGGCAGATATACCCGGCAAGAGAAAATCATCAGATGGCGTAAGCAACCGTCCCTGGTTTCGCTTTGAACTGACTGCGGTATTGCTTTCTTTCTGGTATCTCGGCGGCTTATTCATAGATGGATGGGCGCACAATCATGGACGCACCGACGAAACATTCTTCACAGCATGGCACGCGGTCTTTTATTCAGGATTTGCTGTTGTCGCTGCTTTTTATGCTTACACGGTCTGGTCAAGCACCAATAAACGCATTCCCTGGTCAAAAGCACTCCCCAAAGGACATCACCTCTCATTGATAGGGGTAGCTATATTTGGCTTCGGTGGTCTGGTCGATATGATCTGGCATGAGACGTTCGGCGTGGAAGAAGATATTGAAGCGCTTCTCAGTCCCGCACACCTGACTCTAGCACTTGGCATGTTTCTGGTATTCAGTGGCGCATACCGTGCATTTTTGTATCGCTCAAAAGAAGATCGCAACTGGAAAGATTGGATTACCCCCACATTGTCGATGACCTTCACAGTATCCGTATTGCTATTTTTCATTCAATACCTGAGTCCCACCGGCGCACCGATTGGCTTTTATTTTGAAGAGGGCAATGCTGGCGATAGCTTACAGGTCTACATCATGAATCCTGACGGCACGGGACAAACACGCCTCTTCCCCGATACGCAGGATAGCATTTTTCATGCCGTGCCCTCACCGGATGGCGAAAGAATTGCTTATGCACATGGCACATTAGGCGAAGAATCCAATATTTATGTCGCAAATTTTGATGACTCCGGCACGATTCAGGTAACAGATGATGGCGGCGATAATCGTGAGCCTGCCTGGTCGCCCGATGGCTCACAACTGGTCTATACTGCCTCACGGGGAGATGGTTTCCGTGATATTTATGTTTTCAACTTCGACACAATGGAATCAGCCCCGCTAACGGATACGGATACCCGTAAATTCTTCCCTGCCTGGTCGCCCGATGGTACACAGATTGCGTATACTGTCGGTATGGATGAATCAGCCGAAATTTACCTGATGAATGCTGACGGAAGTGGTGTCACACAGATAACAGATAACAATGTCTGGGAAAGTTTCGCGCAATGGTCGCCGGATGGAGAAAGCCTCGCGATTACCCGTGATTTAGGTGAAACTGCTGCAATTTTCATTATCAACCTCGATGGTGAAGAAGTAGAACAGGTCACGGATAGTGAATTTTCATCTTATTTCCCTGTCTGGTCGAATGATGGCTCTGAAATCATCTACACGCAATACGGCGAAACAGGCGAGGACATCATGGCAATTACGCTTGCAAGTGGTGAAATCCGTAATCTGAGCAATAATCCGCTACTCGATGCTTCATACGCTAAAACGATGTCCGATGGCTCGATTGTTTATCGTGTTCAGGCAAATGAAGGGGTACTTGATACAGGCGATGTCAATGATTTGCTGCTGGTTTATAGTGGCGCATCCATGTTGATATACTCGGCTGTGCTGGTCGGCGGGATGATGTTACTCCTGCGGGAAGGTCGTCCGCCATTCGGTGCAATGACAATTCTCTGGACAGCCGTTTACCTGCTGGTTGCGACTCAGGATGATGGCTATCACGTAGTCCCGATTGCGCTCATCATCGGTTTTGCGAGTGATATTCTCATCCGTGTACTGAATGTCCGTGTTGAAAATGGATGGCGTTTTATCGGATTTGCTTTCCTGATGCCCGTTCTGTTTTTTAGCATTTACTTTGCATTCATACAACTTGTCATCGGCATTAGCTGGACAGTTGATGTCTGGTCAGGCTCAATTGTGATTGCCGGGGCAGCCGGAGCATTAATCGCTTACATCGTGCAATCCGGCAACGAACGCGAATCCGCACAGTAACACCTCTGTAGGGGTTTGGTGCGCCAAACCCTCTGCTATTCATTTTGATTTTGTTCCCGCATCACATTCAATCGACGGGAAAATTCGTCTACAAGTGCATTACTCAATACAGCAGGTTCGATATGCAAGCGCCCCAACCGATTATCCCGGTATAGCATCTCCATCCGGTTTATCAGCCGTACCCGCAGGTCTTTGATTATTTCGCTCTGTAACACGATAAGAATATGCCCGGAGTCCTTCGAACGTAAGGTCGCAATGTGCATCAACAACAACACTTTCGCATCGAAAAATGACTCAATGTACATGGCACGCAAATCCTGAAAACCATCACTCTCACGCATGAGACATATCTTCTTTGGGCTTGCGTTTCATTTTTTCCGGTTGATAGCGTTCTGGCAACTTATCTTTATAGTGAACATAACATGCCCACAGCACACAGCCTGTCAAAAACAGTGAAAACGCCGCCGCGACATAGTAACGCGGAATCAATCCCTGCGTCCACATCAGCAAGGGAAGCATATACCCCGCACTTGCCAGCAGAATTGTCATTAGAAGAGGCAAAATGACACTTTTGTATCTTGTTAGTTGTTCTAATGCCCATATAGTCATCGGCAAACCAATGAAACAAAGAGATGACACTGCAATAATCCCCCATAATATTTGCTCAGCAGGTGGTACGATTGATGGTGGAAGATTTCTAGCGCTTTGTGGTCTAAAAGCTGAATGTGCCATAATTACCAGCAGACACCAGTTTCCCCAGCCAACCACGAGCCAGATTCTAGTAAGAATTTGCTTCGTATGAATAATGGTTATTGCAGTCACAAGAATCAAGGCGCATAGAGTAGGCAACAAATATTTGTGCAGGTCGAGTGCCCTGCCTAACAGGGCAGGATTTTGAAGGGACATGAGTTCAAAAATCCCAACTGCTACCCAATAGCTATCACCTTCCGGTGTGATAACTAATGCCCCTTCCGTATTCATTGCAAGAACCAGATTGCCCGTTTCCGAATGGATAATGCCTGATTCTGGAAACTGTGTTATATACTCAGTTCTTGTAATATTGTAGGAACCGAATCTGATTGAACTGCTGTATTCTCTAATCTCTACTCTTAACTCTGAAAAATCATCTATTTGTACCCATGTTTCTCCGTCATCAACAGTTTTTTCCACATATGAACCCCGTAGCCAGCGATATTGTATCTGTGCATTATCGGGTTGTACTGCAACTGTTTCTTCAGTGGAGCTACATTGTGTCAAAAATGAAGTTCCTGAATACTCAACCCAATTGAAACCCCCATCATAACTGATGTGAGATGCTTCTGAGAATTCTGATGTTTCAGTGGGAGCAATAAAGCCAGTCGTTTCATAATAATGACTATTTGCAAGCAAATCCCCATTTTCAGTCTCACAGATGCTTATTATTCCTGCTGGATATGTGGTTGTTCCAGGTGTATTTGCCATCGTTGCAAGCATCCCCAACCCGAATGCCACATATGCTACAGGCTTAAGATTGACCTTCGATTCCGCCGCTTTGAACCAGATATACCAGCTTATGAGTAGGGCAGGCAGAGTCAATAAATCCGTGACATCCATCCGCAGAGTGCCACGATAACCCACGATGAAATACAGGGTTTCAGTCGTCAGCCAGTGAACAACCGGAATCGTTTTCGCTGTCACAAACCAGACGCCAATAAAAGCAATCGAGAACAAACCGACTATTTTGGTGTGATTATTCAATCTACGGGGAACAATAAACGCAAATAACATGGCAGCAAAGAAAGGCGCAAATAGCAACCATGTGAAATCACCGATTTTTCCGGTAAACCATGAAGGATAATTATGCCGCAACCAGTGGTCATTGAATAGCAAAAAGAGAATCGCGGCAATGCTCAGGGGATGGGTCAGGCTATGTAATGCTTTCCAGAAGGCAGAATTTTTTGACATCGACACACCTTAAATGATAGATAGCATTACCATATCACAATTCAGCGTGTTCGATTGTGTCAATTGCCTGACCATAGATGATTAGTCAGCAAGTTTTTCCCGTAACCAGTTGAGCGCCTGTGTTTCTGACCGGAATACTTGAATTTCATGTCCACGTCTGTGAAATGCCGGGGTTCGCAGGAACATCTCAATAATACGGTACATGAACGTTCCCGGTAATACCACCGCACTATAAATTGTCAACCCATCGGGAATACGATTCATTAAATCGAGTGTCCTTTCACGCGCATAAGGGGTAAGTCCCTGATTCGGGTGAGTCAGGTCGAGTAATGCCCCCACCGGACGTTTTGATTTCCACTCTTGCATGGTTAAAATTAACAGGGATGCCCAGGTATTAATCGCATCGCGGGACATATCACCCTGTGTACGAACGGCTACAATCTGATTATCATCCATGAATGTTCGTGTGATACCGTGTGCATAGGATTCGGTATCGTGTGTGTTTCGTGTTTGCATGACCCTCACTCATTTACTGGCTGCGCGAAAACAAATTACAAGGGAGTTGCGCTTCAGTTTGTAAATAGTTTACATCAAGATAGAATAAATTCGATAGTACATTTAGAATAATTCAAACGATTTATACGATTTTCTAACAACTATAAATTAATTGATGTGTAATGCCTTGTTATTTATTAAGTTTTTCGCAATTAATTTTACGACATGATACCGGATTTACGGTCGAATTGATCGTATACCTCAGATTCATCAACCGTAGAAATTTTGACGATATAGCGTGTAAGTATTAATGTTCAATGGATTTCTTGACAGGGTGTACTAACAATTGGCGAGTAGCACCGCTATGTTTTATACTTGGGGGCATTAATTCTCAGCTTGCATGAGAAGCCATTTTCTTATTACACCGATACTCGAACATTGAAGGAGCATCCATGTCTCTGACCCTGCCACTGATAACAGTGATCGTGGTAAACGACCAGATAGCCGTTTGTAAAATGTGGCAACAATTACTCGATAGAACGCCGGGTATGAATTGCCCCGCCTATGCAACCGATGGGGAACAGGCGATTGAACTGGTGCGTGATATCGAACCCGATGTGGTCTTGATGGATGTCCTGATGCCGGGAATGCGCGGCGATGAAGCCATGCACCGTATAATTGATGAGTATCCCGAGACCATTGTCATCATGTATTCGGCAGATAGTAGTACCGAACCGATTGCACGCGAAGCTGGCGCGGCTGATTTCTTGCTGATGCCAGTGCCACCAACACAACTGGCAATGACCATCCGGCGCATATACGGGCAAAAACACGGCTATGACTAAACCTCTGTCCCTGATGATAACCTGCGATGATGGCGGTTTATCCCGGGGGATAGACGATGCAGTGCTTGCATTATATAAGGAGGGCATGGTATCCGCCGTAAGTATGATGACCAATATGCCCGGCGCAACAACCTCTTTAGACCGATTTAGCGCTTATCCTGACCTCGAAATCGGTGTACATCTCAACCTGACAGAAGGCAATCCTCTTACAACCGAAATTCAGCAATCCGGCCTGGTCGATAAGGGACGGTTTAGTGGACGTTTGACTTGCTTCATGCAAGGTTTGTTCCTAACAAACACATTACAAACTCAAATTTATGATGAATTCAATGCACAAATGCAAGTTTTTATCAACAAAAACCGCCATCCTGCCCATATTACAACCCATCATCACTTTCATATACTCCCCGGATACCGTCGTATCGTTTATGCACTTGCAAGGGAGTATCACGTACACTGGGTTAGAAACAGTCAGTTAAGCGGCGCAAGCATTCCTG